>MDTD01150026.1_pt1 | contig 142281 bp, 143 predicted proteins | sample 811221 | NCBI WGS metagenome assembly MDTD01 (sample SAMN05326646, study PRJNA326480) | marine metagenome | isolation source: seawater | place: Pacific Ocean: South West | collected 2011
GTTAATGTTAATGTAAATGGACAAGATGTGTCAGAAGAGGTAGAGCCAAGAACACTATTAGTTGACTTTATTAGGGAGAAAATGAAACTAACTGGCACACACGTAGGATGCGATACAACGCAATGCGGTGCATGTACAATACATTTGGATGGAGTAGCTATAAAATCATGTACTATACTAGCTGTTCAAGCTCATAATAGAAGTATTACTACTATTGAAGGTATTTCTAAAAATGATGAATTACACCCTATGCAAATATCTTTCAAAGAAAATCACGGACTGCAATGTGGATTTTGTACTCCAGGAATGGTAATGGCAGGTATAGATATTAGAAGAAGAAAGCCTACCATTGAAGAAGATGAATTACGTTTAGAGTTAGAGGGAAATATATGCCGTTGTACCGGGTACCACAATATAGTTAAATCTATACTAAACGCAAAAATGTAAGGATTTGTAATTTACAAATCTCGGGAGATTAAAATGTATGAATTTCAATATCATAAAGCTTCTTCAATTAATGAAGTAAAAGAAAAAATATCCTCCTTAAATGATCCAAAAATTATGGCAGGTGGAATGACATTAATTCCTACAATGAAACAACGGCTTGCTGCTCCTTCAGACATAATTGACTTAAGCAATATCAATGAACTTAAAGGCATTTCTAAAGAAAAAGGTTTCATAATCATTGGTGCTATGACTACACACTTTGAAGTTCATACATCTGAACTAGTAAAAAAAGAAATTCCCTCCTTAGCATTTTTAGCAGGACTTATTGGTGATCCAATGGTTCGCCATAGAGGAACAATTGGAGGATCAGTCGCTAATTCAGATCCATCTGCTGATTACCCGTCAAGTGTTATAAGTTTGGGGGCTAAAATAATTACTGACAAAAGAGAAATAGAATCAGATGAATTTTTTATTGATTTATTTGAAACAGCATTAGATGATGACGAAATTATATTATCTTTAAAATTTCCTATTCCAAATAAATCAGCATATATGAAATTTCCTCAACCTGCTTCAAGGTATGCCCTAGTCGGTGTTTTTATTTCGGATACAAAAGAAGGAATAAGAGTAGGTATAACTGGAGCAGGGCCATGTGCATTTAGATCTAAAGAAATAGAAAAGGCACTATCAAAGAACTTTACTGAGAGTGCTATTGAAAATGTAAATATTCCAAGTGAAAACTTAAACTCTGATATCCATGCTAGCGCTGAATATAGGGCACATTTAGTTAAGGTAATGGCTAAAAGAGCAATAAAAAAATTAAGTTAATATATAACAATTTAAATTATTTTTTATTTTTCAGACTATAGTAAGTTTATGATTTTACCAGAAACAATCGAAGAAACTGAAAAACTATTATTATCAGGTAACTATGTATCTGATAGGTCTCTCTCAACAAGTATTTTTTTAAGTTTAAAGCTTAATAAACCTCTTTTTTTGGAAGGAGAGGCTGGAGTTGGTAAAACTGAATTAGCATACGTACTATCTAAAACACTAAATAAAAAGCTTATAAGATTACAGTGTTATGAAGGTCTTGATATTTCTTCAGCCGCTTACGAATGGAACTACCCAGCACAAATGATAGAAATCAGACTTTCAGAAAATATTTCTAAAAAAGAAGAAATATTACAAAATATTTACTCTGAAAAATTTCTTACAAAAAGACCTTTACTTCAGGCTTTAGATAATAATGAAGAATCTCCTATACTTTTAATTGATGAGCTCGATAGGACAGATGCTCCATTTGAAGCTTTTTTATTAGAAATCCTATCTGATTTTCAATTATCTATTCCTGAATATAAAACATTTAAAGCAAAAACTCCTCCTTTAATTATTCTTACATCAAATAGAACCAGAGAAATTCATGATGCTATTAAAAGGAGATGTTTTTATCATTGGATTGATTACCCCAGCTATGAAAAAGAGCTTAATATTCTTAAAATTCAATTACCAAAAATTTCTAATGACTTAAACAATAAAATTGTAAAATTTGTACAAGAATTAAGAAAACAAGACTTATATAAATTACCTGGGGTTTCAGAAACAATTGATTGGGCTTCAGCCATTACTAATTTAAATAATAACTCTCTAGAAAAAGAAATTGTAGAGAACACTCTCGGAGCACTTCTAAAGTACCAGGATGATATAGTTCGAATTAAAGGCAAAGAAGTAGATAATATTCTAAATAAAATAAAATGAATACTGCTAATTCTTTAAATAATAATAGTAAATTTTTAGATAATATACTTTTTTTTTCAAGAATTTTAAGATTAACTGGGATACCTATAAGTACAAGCCAGGTTATTAATGCTTTAAATGCTATTAATGTTATTGGAGTTAGAAATAGGATTGATTTATATTACACCTTAAAAATCTGTCTTATTAATGATAATTCTAATTTTTATATATTTGACCAAACCTTCAATCTTTTATTTAAACAAAATAGAAAAATAAATAAATTGGAAAATCAATTACCAGAAAAATTTGGAAGCTCTAATAATGAAGGTATTAAGGAAGAAAAAAATATAAGTAATAGAATTTTAGAGTCTATTTTTCCTAACATTAATAATAAAAATAATGATAATATTTTTTCTGAAAATGACATATCTACAAATCTAAAGCTAAGTTATTCATCCAATGAAAAATTCAATCAATTAGATTTTGAATCTATGAGTAACTCAGAAATCCTAAGTGCTAAAATTGCGATATCAAAGTTTACTATACAATCAAAAAAAATTAAATCTAGGAGATTAGTTTCTAAAAGTTCTGGTAAATATATTGATCCAAGAAATTCTTTTATTGCTAGTATTAAAAATGGAAGTTCATCAATTCTTCTTAAATATAAAACAAATAAAACTGAATTATCTCCTTTAATTATTTTATGCGATATTTCTGGTTCAATGAGTAGTTATTCAAGAATGTTTTTACATTTTATACATGCTCTAACAGATAAAAGAAAAAAAGTATCAACTTTTTTATTTGGAACAAGATTAACCAATATTTCAAAGTACTTAAAATACTATGATATAGATGTTGCCCTAGATAATGTAAGTAAAAAAGTAATAGATTGGTCTGGTGGGACTAGAATAGGAGAATGCATCAGAGATTATAATAAAAATTGGTCTAAAAGAGTAGAAAGTGGAAATAGTATTATTCTTATAATAAGTGATGGTCTGGATAGAGGATCAAGCATAAAATTAGAAAAAGAAATGCAAAGGTTAAAAAAAACATGTTATAAAATAATTTGGCTTAACCCACTCCTTAGATATGAAAAATACGAAGCTTTGGCAAGTGGAGCTGCTGCTATGCTCCCATATGTCGATGAAATGAGGAAAATACATAATCTTAGTAGTATGGAAGAATTTACAAAAAGTTTAAATGAAAGAATCTAGAATATTTATTAATATGAGTAAAAAAGAAGATAATAATATACTATATAAAGCAAAAGAAATCATTCAAAATGGTTCAACAGTAGCCCTAGCAACTGTTATATCTACCTGGGGATCATCTCCTCGGCCTGTAGGTAGTGTTATGTTAATTGAACAAAACGGTAAATTTTATGGATCTGTCTCGGGAGGATGTATAGAAGCAGAAGTAATAGAAAGTGCTTTAAAAACTATTGAAGATAAAAAAATAAGAAAATTAGATTTTGGTGTATCCAATGATAAGGCTTGGGAGGTTGGCCTTGCTTGCGGAGGAAAAATATCTGTACTAATAGAGAATTTAGAATGAGACTAAATACTTTAAATAAAATTTTATCTTTTAAAAAAGAAAATAAATCATTTGTAGTGATCAGGGATTTTAAATCTAATAAAGATTTCTTTTATTTTGATAATAATTTCGATAAAGAAAATGAGTTTGATATTAAATTTAAACTTCAATGTAGTAATGCTTTAAAAAAAGATAAAAGTTCATTGATAAGCTATAATAATAAGGAATATTTTTTATATGTTTTTAATTCTCCTTTAAAATTAATTATTATTGGCGCAGTACATATTGCTAGTTCTTTAATTGAAATTGCCCAAATATTAGATTACAAAATAATTTTAATTGACCCTCGTGAAAGCTTTCTTAATTCACAACAATTCTTAAATATCGAAACTATTTCTAAATGGCCTGATGAGGCTTTAAAAGAAATCTATATAGATAATAGAACTGCAATAGTAACACTTTCACATGATCCAAAACTAGATGAACCAGCACTAATTGAAGCATTAAAATCTAAAGCATTTTATATAGGTGCACTTGGAAGCAAAAAAACTCATGAAAAAAGAGTAATCAGATTATTATCATTAGGACTAAATGAAGATGATATAAATAAAATTAACGCCCCAATAGGATTGCCTATTGGTTCAGTATCTACTAAAGAAATTTCAATTTCTATACTTGCTGAAATAACACAAAAACTACGAGCATAAAATGATATTTAAAAGAACTAATATAGTTAATTCATTAGGATGTGTTTTAGCTCATTCAATTAACTTAAGAAATAGCATATTGAAAAAGGGTGTGATTTTAACAAAAAAAGACATTGCAAATCTAAAAAACTCTAAAATTAATGAAATTCTAGTTGGTATAATTGAAAATGATGATGTACCTGAAAATATAGCTGCAAACAAAATTGCCTCAATAATAAATGGTAAAAATATGTATAAAAAACAACCATTTACCGGAAGAAGTAATTTATATTCTAAATATGATGGCATTTTAGAAATTCCAGAAAGAAAAATAAATCAAATAAATTATATAAATGAATCAATCACAATTGCTACATTACCTAATTGGTCATTAGTTAAAAGCAAACAGATGATAGCGACAATAAAGGTAATTCCTTTTGTTACTAAAGAAAAATATTTAAATAAAGTAGAAAAAATAATAACTTCTGAAAATGACAAAATAAATTTACATAAATTACATAAAAATAACGTTGGTATAATTTATACCCAACTTATAAACTATAAAAATAAAAGTTTAGAAAAAACAAAAAAAGTATTAAATTCAAGGCTTACCTATCTTGGGAGTGTTATAAAAAAGGAAATACTCACTGATCATAATGAAAAATCGATAGCAAAATCAATAAATGAATTAATTAGAGATAATTGCAATCTAATTCTAATTTATGGTGCCTCAGCAATAATAGATAGAATGGATGTTGTACCTATGGGAATAAAGATTTCAGGTGGTAAAGTAGATCATTTTGGTATGCCCGTTGACCCTGGAAATCTAATTTTAATAGGAAGAAATAATAAAACTAAAATAATTGGGGTACCAAGCTGTGCTAAATCACCTAAATTAAATGGTTTCGACTGGGTTCTCTGGAGAATTTTATCTGGTCTAGATATTAACTCAAAAGATATTCAAAAGCTAGGAGTGGGAGGTTTACTTAAAGAAATTTATTCCAGGCCTCAACCTAGAGATGGAGATTGAATAATCAGTAAAAATAAAAAATATATATCAGCAATTATTTTAGCAGCAGGCACTTCCTCTAGAATGGGAGAGAAAAATAAACTTCTACAAAAAATTGATGAAGAAGTCATGATTAGAACTGTTACTAAGGAAGCTTTAAAAAGTAAAGCTGATGATGTAATTATAATTACTGGTCATGACCAAAAAAATATAATTAAATCTCTAGAAAATTTACCTATTAAATTTGTAAATAATTCAAATTATATTAATGGTATTGGAAACTCTATTAGCTCCGGAGTCTATTCATTATCAATAAAAACTGACGGAGTTATAATACTATTGGGAGATATGCCTAGAATAAAGTACCAACATATAGATATTCTAATTGACTCTTTTATACCCACTGACAATAAAGCTATTTGTGCCCTAGAATCCGATGGCAAACAAGGCAACCCAATTCTATTTGGAAAATTTTTCTTTGACCAATTAAAAGCCTTATCAAATGACTATGGTGGTAAAGATATAATTCAAAATAATTTAGATTACCTAATCATAAATTCAATTGATGATAATTCTATTTTTTTTGATATAGATACACCTATAGAAATTGATAATTTAATAAGAAATAAATCAAAAGATTAATTATTCTTTTTTAAATGATTTTCAACCTCGAGCCTAGTAACAACATCAGCATAACGCCTACCAACATCTCTTAAATTATCATTATGTGGACCTTCTTCTGCATCTCCAACGCATGATTCTGGTACTATAGTTCTATAACCCCATGAAAAACTGTCAATTACACTCGCCCTTACACATCCAGATGTAGTGCAACCAGTAACAATGACCGTATCTATTTGTTGTTTTGTTAAAAAAGTAACTAGAGGGGTATTAAAAAAAATTGATGGAGCTGGCTTAGAAAAAGCAAAATCATATTTTGGGTTATAAATTCTGCTATCTAGTTCCATTCCTGGGTGATCTAAAAAAAACTGCTCCCTAACAGCTCCAATTTTCCAGTATGGCATATCTTTATCAGAATCATAACCTGAATAACAACTAGCTACAGGAATATTTTTACTCCTAGCTACTTCAAGTAACATTGCTGTTTCTTCTACTGCTTTATGAATATGTTCAAACCCACCCAGAGGATATTTTGCCTCCGTAAATGCTTTTTGAAAGTCAACTACTACCACAGCTGACCTGTCGCCAAAACCAAAGCCAAAGTCACCATAGGTTGCTGATTGATATGCATCTGACATGGAATTCCCCTCAAAAATATTTATTAGATATATATTCTATTGCAATGTAAATAAAAAGTGCAAGAATTTGTTATTAAAAATTAAATATATTCAATTTTTTTTGATATTTTATTTAATTTTGTTTCCAAAGACATATCTAAATACTAGGATATAAGTAATGTTTTAAAAATAAACTGGAGAATAAAATGAAGGCCCTAGAGGATGTCGTTATGCTTGACCTCACTCACATGTTATCTGGACCATATGGTGCCATGATATTAACTGATCTAGGTGCAAAATCAATTAAGATTGAACCTCCTGGAAAAGGTGAAGGCACAAGAGCTTTACAAGCGAAAGATCCCAGAAATTCTTTGCATGGGATGGGATCCTATTATTTGACTCTAAATAGGGGGAAAAAAAGTGTCTGTATCGACTTAAAAAAAGAGGAAGGTTTAAAGCTTTTTTATCAGATGGTTAAGAAAGCTGATATAGTTTTTAATAATTTTTCTGCTGGGGTTCCTGAAAAACTCAAAATTGATTATAAAACTCTTTCAAAGATTAACTCAAGAATCATAACATGCTCAGTCACTGGTTTTGGAGAGACCGGGCCGTATAATAAAAGACCTTCTTTTGATATGGTCGCACAAGCCACTGGTGGAGGTATGTCAATTACAGGTACGAGAGAAACATCACAATTTAGAGCTGGTATTCCAATAGGTGATTTAGGTGGAGGGATTTTTGGAGCGATTGGAATTTTAGCTGCACTTCATCAAAGGACTCTAACTAACAGAGGTCAACATGTAGATGTAGCTATGTTAGATGGTCAAATATCAATGCTCAATTATATGGCTACCATGTACTTTTTATCTGGAGAGAACCCATATGGTATAGGTAACTCTCATTTTGTACATGTACCTTATAATGTTTTCGAAACACAAACTCTGTCTGTTGTATTGGCAATAATTACAGATAACTTCTATGAGTCTCTTGCTGATCTTCTTAATGATGACTTTTTGAAACAAGAAAAATACAAAACTCAGCCTGGTAGGTTTGTTGATAAGCAAAAAATTGAAGAATGTGTTCAAAATCATTTTAAAAATCAACCAGCTGAATTTTGGCTCGAAAAGCTTGAAGCTGCAAGAATACCACATGCACCAGTTAACGATTTTGAGCATGCGCTCAAAGATCCACAGGTATTATCTAGAAAAATGGTTGTTGATATTCCTCACGTAGATGGGGGATCATTTAAAGCTCCAGGTAACCCTGTTAAACTTGACGACCATTCAGATACTTGGGAGTCTCCACCAAAACTTGGTGAGCATACTGATGAAATTTTAAAAGGTTTTTTGGGTAAAACTGACGAAGAAATTAGCAACCTTAGACAAAACAAGATAATTAATTAAAGGGTTAAAGATATGTCAAAAAGTATTTTAATTAATGAAGTTGGACTAAGAGATGGCTTACAAATTCAACCAAAGTTTGTACCTACAAATGGAAAATTGGAAATAGCACTCGGTCTTATTGATGCTGGTATAAAATCCTTTGAAGCTGCATCATTTGTATCACCAAAAGCTGTACCTCAAATGAGTGATGCTTCTGATCTATTTAAATCACTCCCGAAAAATGATAATATATATTACTCTGCACTTTTATTTAATCAAAAAGGATATGAAAGAGCTGTTGAATCAGGAGCTAAAGCAATTGCAATTGCATTAGCTTCTACAGAAAAAATGAATATGGCAAATATAAGAATGTCATTACCTGATGCTATAAATAACCTTGGTAGATTAATAAAAATGGCTAAGAAAGACGGATTAGATGCAAGAGCATACATTTCAACAGCACTTGGTTGCCCATATGAAGGTAATGTTCCTACTGAAACAGTTATTAATCTTGCAGATAAGATGTTTGAATTAGGAGCTGATAAAATTGCTATTGCTGATACTATAGGATCGGGAGGACCGGCACTAGTTGAAGAAGTGGTTGGTAAGGCAGCAAAAAAATTTGGAGCAGAGAATCTAATTGTACACTTCCATGATACACGTGCTCTTGGACTAATTAACGCTTGGGTCGCTTTAAAAGTTGGTGTGACTGAATTTGATACATCTCTAGGTGGACTTGGTGGTTGCCCATTTGCTCCAGGTGCAGCGGGTAATTTAGCTACAGAGGATCTAGCCTTTATGCTTAATGACGCAGGTTACGAAACCGGTATCGATATAGGAAAAATACGAGAAGCAGTTCTAATAGCGGAGCGGTACACCGGACAAAAACTGGGTGGCAGAATTTCTCAATGGTGGATATCACAAGAAAGAAAAAAAGCCGCATCAGCAGCTTCGGCTGCCGAATAAAAATACTTATTCGTTATCTTCCCTTAAATCAACTCCAAATTTAGAGAATATTTCTCTAATTTTATCGTAGCATACACCTATTCTTATTGTTTCAAAATTACCAAAATCAATAATTGTTGATGATCTTCCCTTATCATTTTCATATTTTGATGTACCACCATCAATAAGAATATCTCCAGCGTTTAAAACAGGTTTATCTACTTCATCTAATTTATATTTAGAACCTGTCAAAGATGTGTTCGCTGAAGAACCCAAAACTGGCATCTGCATTTGCATTGATTGTTTAGTCATTTCATTATGAAACTCACCCGCATTTAGAAGCATATCTAAAGTTCCAATTTTAGTTGAGTTTTTTAGCACCCAGTCATCAACATTTTTAAACATAGGGTGATCTTTCTTGAAAGGAGCAACAGTTGACATAGGTAGATCATTATCGAAAATCACTGCTTTAATAATATCATGTTTCCATGTATCTATAATTTGAATTTCTTTCAAGAGATCATAATTTGAAAACATACCAGATGGCTTTTCAAATGACCTATCTTTACATTTAAATATAGTTTCAATAGATTTTTTTGAATTACCGACAATTGCATATGCTACATCCAAAGGGATTATTGCTACACCCTCATTTGCTATAACATCCAGAACTTCTTTTGATTGTTGAACAACATCATCGGCTACAATTCTAATTTGATTATTTTCACTCAAAATACTAAATCCTTTTTTTATTTGTTAAAATTATTCAAGTAATGAATTACTTCTTTTTCACTTACCACGTCACCATATTTTGCATTCATATCGAAAAGATTTGCTTTATGAGGTCGCTCGTCTCTATCACCAACGGCTTCTTCGACTATAATTGGCCTAAAACCATATGAGACAGTATCAATACATGTCGCTCGAATACAACCAGAAGTTGTTACGCCAGTTATTATAAGTGTATCAATATTTGCTGCATTAAGAGAAGAAGCCAAAGTAGTTCCAAAAAAAGCGCTTGGGTACTGCTTTGATATAACCAACTCATTATCTAATGGTTCTAAGCTCCCACCCCATTTACCAAGATCTCCACCTTCCTCCATGATATGAAGAGTAGGAACTTTTTCAATAAACATTCCACCATTCCACCCTCCCTTTTGAAAAACAACATTTGTATAGATTATTGGAATATTACTTATTCTAGCTTGGTCAAGCACTCTAATTGCTGACTCAAGATTTTTCTCTACAGAAGCATAAAGAGGAGATTCAGGATCAAAATATGCTTTGACAAAGTCCACTAATATTAACGCTGGATTTTCACCAAATCCTAAACGCTTATTATAGCCCGCACTATCATAATCGTTAGATAAATTATCTTCTTTCATTTACATTTCCAAGAATATTATAATTACACATAAATATAATTATTTCCATTTATTTTCAAAATTCCAGATATCTTCAAAACCCATTAATTTATGCATATCATTACCTTTAAGTAAAGGAATAGATAATCTAGATGTTGATTTATCATCAAATAATTTTTTATAAACAAATTGCATTGTAGCTGCAGATGCACTGAAAGCAGTTCCAGGAAATATAGCTAGCGTAAACCCAAGCTCCATTAATTGATTTGAGTCTAGTTTAGGAGTATTACCTGCTTCTGAGAGATTTATCATTATTGGTATATTATTGAAATTTGAAGTTATCTCTTTCATTTCACTAATTGTTCTATAACCCTCTACAAAGAGCATATCTACACCAGTCTTAATATAAGACTCTGACCTTCTACAAGCATTAGCTAGCCCTTCCTCAGAAAGACTATCCGTTCGGGCAATTATTAGAAAATTCTCATCTGATCTTGAGTCTAATGCTACTTTAAGCCTACTACACATTTCATCTTTTGAAACAAGTTGCTTACCTTTTGTGTGACCACACCTTTTTGGATTAACTTGATCCTCAATATGCAAAGCACATGCACCAGATGATTCATAACCCTTAATTGTTTGAGCAATATTTATTAAACCACCGTAACCAGTATCTGCATCAGCAATTAGTGGCTTGGATACACCACTAGCGATAACACCAACTCTATTAACCATATCTCTATAGGATGCCAAACCTGCATCTGGTAAACCTAGATATGATGCTACGGTTCCATATCCTGTCATATATAAAGCATCAAAATTTAATTTATCTGCTATTCTAGCTGAAAGCATATCAAAAACTCCAGGAGCAATGAAGAAATTCTTATCCCGAATTTTTTTTGCTAATTTCTGTCTCTTTAAATTAAACATATATTTATCCGAAAAAAAATGGCGCCTGAGATGGCGCCATAATTTTTGTTTTTTTAAATAATCTATTCAGCAGCTTCTCTTAATTTCTGAGCCGCAACTTGATGCCATTTTTGAAAAACTGGTGCTTTGGGAGGATCAAAACTAGTTTCCTCTTTACACCTAGCTTTTAACTCATCGATTGATGTAAAACCGAAATCAAACAATTTGACATCACCTCTCTCATCACTGAGTTTTTTTCTAAGCTTTTCAGTTTCATCATTATCTACTGAACCATCCTTATTAAGGACAACACCATATCTTTTAGCACCGTCAAATGAAACAAGACCTCTTTCAACGTCTTTTGCAACTTTTTCAGCTGGGCGTTTAAACGGATCACCCCAACCTCCTCCTCCCCAAGTATTGAAGAAAAGTACATCGTCTTTTTCAACCTTAATATGATCTTTTTTAGCAGGCATTAGTTCTTCAGTTCCATCAGCCCTTCTTAAAATTTTATTACTTCTTCCTCCAGGGGTACCACCGTTAACTCCCCATGGATATGTCAGCCATCTGTCATCGTGAATTGAAATTTCACCTGGTTCCAAGAAACGATACCCTAGTCTAATTCCGTTTCCTCCTCTATGAAGGCCAGCACCCCCTGAATCAGCGATAGATTCATATGTATCGATTCTTAAGGGGAAATAAGCTTCAAGAAACTCATTTGGAACATTAGTAAAAGATGGCCATAAAGAATGCCCATCTGGTCCATCACCTACAGGTCTACCTGGTATACCACCAAACCCTATTTGATATAATTGAAACCACTCTCCGTGTTTATCATAACCCGAATACATGAAATGAGGACTATCTGAAAAACCAGCAGCATTAAGTGCATCTGGAGCACCTTGCCCTAACAAACCACCCATTATATCAAAAATTCTTCCCAACATATGAGTCCTGGATGATAGTGAAGCAGGCTTCATTGGTTTAAGTATTGTTCCTGCAGGAATTCTTACATCAACCAAGTCATAAAAACCATCATTAAACAATATTTGAGGGTCAAAGATATTGATAGTGAATGCACCAAGGAACATCTTAAACATTTCCTCATTTAGCATGAAATTAACTGAACTCATAGATTGTGGATCTGTACCTTCAAAATCAAAAACAGCTACTCCATTCTTGTCTCTGTGCAATGTACAAGCGACCTTATAGGGTCCCATACCAATTCCATCATCACAAATATAATCTTCAAAATAAGCTTTCTTCTCAGGAACAAACATACCAATTATGGCACTCATTGCTCTTTTATTCCTGTCAAGCATCTGCTCCATTGCTTCAATAAAATAGTCATCTCCAAATCTATCAGCAATTTCGATACACCTTTTTTCAGCAATACGCAAAGCAGCTATTAGAGCATTAAAATCAGCACGATTCCATTCAGGTAAACGACAGTTATGAAGAATAAGCTCAAGTATTTCAGAATTTAATTTTCCTTTTTTATAAATCTTAGTAGGAGGAATCATAATTCCTTCTTCATATATTTGATTTGAATCAACTGGGAGACTTCCAGGTACCTTTCCACCTACATCAGTCATATGACCAAACATAGCAGACCATGCAATTACTCTATGATCTTTAAATATAGGTTGAAGCACTAGCCAGTCAGGTAAATGACTTATTGCACCTCTGCAGCTGTATGGATCATTAGTTAAGAAAATATCACCTTCTTCAATGGTACCCTCATAGCCCTCGATAAAACCATAAATAAATGAACCAAACTGTCCAACAACCATTTTTCCATCGTTGTTGGCAATCATCGGGAACTCATCGTGTTGCTCTCTTATGCCTGGAGACATAGCAGTTCTGAATAAAACAGCATCCATCTCCCACCTAGCATTTTTTAAAGCATTCTCAATAAGATCAAGAGTTACTAGGTCTAATTTTACTTTTTTAAACTTTTTGTTATTACCCTGTATAATTTTAGCAGCCATTTATCAATACCCCCACTTATCGCTTACGAGATTTAGATTTTTTAGATTTCTTGGACGCAACCTTACGTTTAGGCGCCTTTTTCTTTGCAACTTTCTTCTTTGCAATTTTCTTCTTAGCTACTTTTTTTGCAACCTTACGTTTAGGTGCCTTTTTCTTTGCAGCTTTTCTTTTAGATGTTTTACTTTTAGAAGTTCGGCTTGAAGATGTTGATTTACCCGAAGATTTAGAAGGGTTAATCAAAATATTACCAAATCCATCAACTTTACCAACATGGTCAGGTAAAATTAATGTTGTAGAATCCATTTCAGTAACAATAGCAGGACCAGGAATAGAATGACCAGATTTTAACAATGAACGATCATATATTTTTGCTTTCCTATTTTTTCCATCAACAAATACATTCGTGGATTCAATAACAGCTTCTTTAGGCTCACCAGAACCTTTGCCAACCCTCTCAGCTTTTACCTTTGTTGGTTTACCTTGCTGAATAGCTCTTAAATTAACTAATTCCTGATCATGATCCAAAGCAAATGTGTACATTTGCTCATGCATCTTATCAAATTCTTTAGCAACAGCAGATAGACCACCTTTTGCAAATTTCTTTGCATCTGTTTCAATAGTAAGAACTAAGCCTTGCCCATGATAACGAACATCAATTTCATATGTAGTTGTTTGATCTTTCCTACTAACACCTTCTGCGTCAAGTTCTTTAGCTGAACGTTCCGCTAATTCTTTAAGAATTTTATTAACTTCTTTATCTGATGTTTGTGGGAAAGTCCTAATAAAAGACCGTGAAGCTTCGTTTCTTACACGAGTAGTAGCATCACCGTATGCACACAAAACTCCTGGGCCAGGCGGAATTATCACAGGCCAAGAACCTGTAAGTTTCCCCAACGCATTTGCATGTAAAGGACCAGCACCACCAAAAGCTATAAGAGCAAAATCCCTAGGGTCATGACCTTGTTCGACTGAAACCAACCTTAAAGCACCAAACATATTTTCATTAACAATATTGTATATACCCTCTGCTGCGTTCATAACCTTTAGATCCATTGCAGAAGCGATTTTCTCTACTGATTTTTTTGCTAGGTTAGAATCTATAACCATATCACCGCCAAGCTTGGAAGACGATGGAAGATAACCAAGAGCGACATTAGCGTCAGTCACAGTAGGTTCTTCACCACCTTTAGCATATGCAGCAGGGCCAGGGACAGCTCCAGCAGATTGAGGACCTACCCTCAAAGACTTAGTCAACTCTGGTGAGTATGCTATCGATCCACCTCCTGCACCACAGGTTCTAACATCTATTGAGGATGCACGAACAGTCACATCAGCAACTCTTGTTTCTCTTCTTTTCAAAGGTGAACTATTTTGAACCAAGGCTACATCAGTTGACGTACCACCCATATCAAAGGTAAGAAGGTTTTTATAACCTGCTTTTTCTGCAATCCAGATAGCGCCAGCAACACCCCCAGCAGGTCCTGACATCAAAAGGTTCACAGGAGCATTTTCTGCAGACTCAACAGAGGAAAGACCTCCATCTGACCTTAGAACATGCAACTGAACATCTTTCATCCTTTTCTTTGTTTCTTTATGAAGATTACGCATATATTTTGAAACTACTGGTCTAATATAGGAATTAACAACTGTAGTTTCGGTTCTCTCATACTCTTGCATTTCAGGAATAACTTCAGAGGAGATAGAGATAGGGATATCAGTAAAAATCTTTTGAGCTAATTTTCTTGCCTTAACCTCGTGAGCACCATTAGCAAAAGAATTAATAAAAGAAATTGTAAGAGCTTCTATATCATACTTGCCTTTAAGCTTTTTAAGTTTCTTTTCTAAGTCATCAAGGTCAATAGGAGAGACTATATCTCCTTTAGTTCCTATTCTTTCCTCTGCCTCAATAGTACATTCTAGAGGAGCCAAAGGATCAGTTTTGTTAAATATAACCCAACCACCAAGACCACCAGGAACAAAAGATCTTGCTATTTGAAGAACCTGACCGAAACCTTTTGTAGTTATAAGTCCAACTTTTGCACCAGCATTGGTTAAAACAGTATTAGTTGCAACCGTCGTTCCATGCATAACATTTGTAATTTCTTTTGGATCCACACCTGCTTCAGCACAAACTTTTTCAATTCCATTTAAAACTCCACGCGATGAGTCATCTGGTGTAGAAGGAACTTTAGCAGTTTTGGTTTCACCAGTTTTTTCATCGACTAGAAGTAAGTCAGTAAAAGTACCCCCGACATCAACCCCTAAACGATAGGACATTTAAGATTCTCCCTAGAAAATAATATTTTTAAAAGTATACCACTTGTTAATAGTGGATTACCAATTTCATATACTATCCCGTATGATAGAGTTAACTGTCAACAAGAGTCATGACTAAAATTATAGTTTTTTCAATTTTTTTGGAATATTAAAGCTAATTTAATGGATTATTCAAAAATCTGCAAGATTTTAGCAACTTTTGAGGGTCAAAATACAGTTACCTAAATCTATTTATTTGAAAAATAAATATTACGAATCAACAGAAAAAGTCTTTCTGCTAATGCATGGATTTAGTATAATTTTCATTTTCGTCAGTTGAAGATCCAGTTGCCGCAGAAAAAATTCCTCGTTTCCTCTCCAAAATATAAACCACACCAAATGCAAGCACTATAATTAGCAGAGAAAAAATTGTAGTGAGAGTGCCTACTGCATATAAGTCCGGTCGGGCTGCATTTGCAGTAGCTGAAACCATGTCTACTGGAAGTGTATTAGCATCACCTGCAACAAGACTTGTTCTAGCAAATTCATCATAAGATAATGTAAAACCAAACAGGCCTATTGCAATTAAGCCAGGGAGTACAATTGGGAAAATTACAAACCTAAGTCTTTGCCAACTAGTAGCCCCAAGATCTGTAGCTGCTTCCTCAATTGATGGGTCAAATCTCGCAAAAATTGCCAACATAATTAATACACCAAATGGAAGAGACCAAGTGAGATGGGCACCCAAACCTCCGGAATACCAAGAAGATAGCAACTCTAAATTTGCAAAACCGAGACCTATCCCAAGACTGATTAGAAAAGGGGGTGCTATTAGACTACCAATTACTCCATAGAAAACTAGATTCGATCCCTTAAAACCCCTTCTATATGCAAGACCAGCCATGAACGAAATAATAATTGTAATTATCATTACAATAATCCCTAATATAAATGACCTTAACCAAGGCAATCTAAAGTCAAATAAATAATCTGGGAGAATAACCTGTTTAAACCAATAAAGGGAAAAGCCTTTCATAGGGAAAGTAAGCCCTCCCTCAGGTCCCTGAAATGCAAGAAAGCCTATAGTTATAAGTGGACCATATAAAAATATAACAAAGAGCAAAAAAATTGCCCCTCTGATTTTCATGGGTGTAGTACTATTTTGCCAAAAGCTAATCATATCTTTCTTTCAATTATTCAGTTACATTTGTTTTCTTATATCAACAACTCTCATAAGACCGCCTACAAACAGCAATAGTAAAACCAACAAAATGACTGATTGGGCCGCTGCTATGGGATAAAAACCATTGAAAAAAGCCACAGAGACACTATTCGCTAAACTTCCAGATTGAGCTCCACTTAAAATTCTTATAGCTGTAAAATCTGTTGCAACTAAAGCCACTATAAAAATAGTTCCAATAATTATACCAGGTTTACTCATTGGTATAATAATAAATCTCAAAATTTGAAAACCTGAGGCTCCCTGATCTTTAGCTGCTTCAATTAAATTTGGATTAATTCTTGCCATAACATTAAATAAAGGCGCAACCATAAAAAGAGTAAACATATGAATATAAGATACTATTACTGCAAATTCAGAAAATAGAAGGAATTGGACAGGCTCATCTACAATACCAATGTTAATAAGAAATGAATTGAGGATTCCTTTAGAACCTAAAAAAGGTATCCAAGATGTCATTCTTACTACACCTGATGTCCAAAAAGGAACAACTGTTAAAAGGAAGAAAAAAACTTTAACTCTGAATGAAATTAAATCAAAAACAAGAAAATATGATATAATGAAACCTAAAACTAAAGTTATTACCCAAGTAATAATAAATATTCTTGCAGTATGCCAAAGATTTAATAAAGACGACCATTCAGAAAAAAAATCAATATAACTTGTAAAGGTAAAACCTGGTCTAGTAACAAAACCATCAAATATAAACACACTATACATAAGTATAATAGCTACAGGAACAACTGCAAATATAAATAAAACAATAACTAAAGGTGAGGCCTGAAAATAGGCCGAGTATTTTTTAAAAATCTCGGATATTTTACTAGTTTCAGATTCTTGATTTTGGGTCTGTATAGACATAAATCACCATAAATACAAATAAGATATATTACTCATAAACAAAAAAGAGGAGTGTGGCAACACACTCCCCTAATTTTTTTTACAAAAAAACTAAGCAGCTTGAAATGCAGACCATTTCTTAACAAGATACGCAAATTCATCGTACTCAGAGTTCCAAACAGCAATATTGCCCATTCTGTTCTTATATGAACCACCGTCACGAACATCACCTGGTTTAGCCAAAGGACCACCAAATGGACTAGTAATACCATCTTTAGTAGGTTTACCGTCAATCCAATAAGCATACTCATCAGCTGACATAAACTTTTTAGTACGTTCTGGAGTTGGAGCATAGTAACCTTGTCTTCCAAACAATGCACCAGGAAATCCAGCCCATTGCCAGTTAAGAAATTCGTACGCAGCATCCAATTTCTTACCTTTTAGATGACCAGCTAAAACGTTACCAATAGTCCAACCACGATATCCTTCTTTAAGATCAGCATAGACAACGTCTATCCCTTGTGTTTGAACTAAAGTAACAGCAGGAGACCACATGGATTGAATCACAGCTTCACCATTAGTCATGAAGTTAACTGACTCCATAAAGGTTGTCCAAAAAGCTCTAAAGTGACCTTGCTTTTTTAGATCATTAAGAATAACAAAAGTTTTATCAATTTCTTCTTTTGTCATATTTCCTTTATTGCCGTACTTTATGTCTCCTCTAGCTTCGATAGCCATAGCTAAATCCATCATGCAAATATCAGGGAATGCTTGAAGGCAAACTTTACCTTTCCATTTTGGATTCAACATTTCAGCCCAAGTTTCTATTTCATAACCAACTAAATCTCTTCTATAACCAAGAGTATCTGCATTATGAACTGTTGGCATAAAAGTCAAATAGTCACTACCACCAGCTTTAGCAAACTTATTAGCTTTTTTCTTGCCTGGGTTATAAAGCACCTTAGCTGGATGCTGGCCATCACCTATCTTAGCATCTGACCAAGTTTTCATTGAACTTTTGTACATACCAATGCACTCATCCCAATGCTTTAACCTTTTGATTTCAATTGGTTGCAATTTCGCAGCTGGAGAACCCCAAATTCTTCTCATTTGGTTTCCAGCAGGCTCAGCAATATCAAAAGACTTTGGTTGAGTTAAGATCTTATTTTGAATTCCATCAAAACCAAGAGCTGTCATCTCAATTTTTATACCTAAATCTTTTTCAGCTTGCTTTTGCCATGGCTCAATGTGAGAAACACCTGAACCAACGCTTCTTAGAACTACTTTCTCCTGTGCCCATAATGTTGGAAAACCAGATATTGCACCTGTACCAACAGCAGCACCTGCAGCCGCTGCAGTGCCTTTTAGCACAGAACGTCGACTGACTTTTGAATTAACTTTCTTAGTAATTTCACTCATCCCATAATAACCTTTTCTATAGTTTCTCGAGAAAAACATATCTAAACCATAAGGGCCCTGTGGCCCAGATATGCTGGCCTTCTAAAAACTTGATTTTTAGAAAATCCAAGGTTTATTGTTAGCATTTATTATGATCATGCAAGATTTATTTACACAAAAAATGATTTTTTTCAGAAAAAAGTTAGGTTTTTCATCAAAAATAACCTTCATTTTTATATTTTTGATAATCATTTTGCCAAATGTTTGTTTAGGTAAAACCGATAATAATCAAAATAAACCTATAAGAATTGAGAGATTTTTAAATATATCTGAAATAATAAACCTTGAAAATATATTCTGGGATATGTCAGTAGATAAAATAATTAAAAATATTAAAAGCTCAAAATATAATATGTCAGATGGGTTTAAAATTGGCTATTGCTATTTTAGATACTCTATTAATATTAAAATAAAAAATGAACCATGGGAGCTTTGGTTATGTGAAAATCCAGAAAATGGAAAATTATATGGAATTTCAATAGAAAAAGGATTCAATGGGGTTTTTTTTGAAAAAAATAAAAGCAAATCAAATTTATTTTCAAATTTTTTAAATAATTTAAAAAATATTTATGGACCTCCAGAAAAGGTTTGGAAAGAATGTCATAATACACGTTGGAATTTTACTGAACAATATAGTTGGTACTTTGCTAAAACAACTATATCTTTTGTAATTCGAGATATTCCCTTGAAACAAATGGCAATTCATTACCATAAGCCGACAGGAATAAAGGATTTCGGACCAGGAATCTGTTCTGCACAACCAGAATAAAAAAAATATATCAAATTGATTATTTTTAGCCTTAAGATTTGTTAGGAATATTTATTTTTTTAGAAGATGTAAATCCTTAGCTTCCCAGCTTGCTAAAATTTTATCACCCATATCAACTGGATCTTTGAAATAATCTTTTTCATCAGAGTTTGCTACAATTAGTTCACCATTTTCTTTAGCCATAGTTACTTTAACCCAAGTACCCTGATATTCAATAGAGTGTACTATCCCTGATTGATGATTTATTGCATCAGGCTTACCATCATTTCGAGAAATACTCACTTTATCCCTTCTAACAGAAAAACTAACATTTGAGCCCTCTTGAAGATTATTTGATAGAATTTTATACTTACATCCGTCGCTCCCTGTGACCTCAGCATCCTTTTCGGATATTTTATTTATATCACCTTTGAATACATTCCAACCTCCCATAAACTCAGCTACATAAGAGGTCTCAGGTGTTGTATAAATCTCTTGTGCGGTACCTGCCTGATCAATTACTCCCTGGTCCATTACAACAATCATATCTGCAAGAGCCAATGCCTCTGGTTGAGTGTGAGTAACATGAATAAATGTTATTCCAATTTCTTTTTGTAATCTTCGTAATTCTTCACGCATTTGTAGACGTAAATACTCGTCTAGTGCAGATAAAGGTTCATCTAGAAGCAAAACTTTAGGATTAGTGATTAAGGACCTAGCTAAGGCAACCCTTTGCTGTTGGCCTCCTGACAATTGGGCAGGTAGCCTGTCAGCAAGGTGAGTCATTTTAACTGTCTCTAAAACTTCCATAGCACTGTTTCTTCGCTCATCTTTTTCTATACCCTTAACCCTAAGGCTAAAAGCAACATTTTCTGCTACAGTAAGATGAGGAAAAAGAGCGTAACTTTGAAACATCATAGAAGTGCCTCTTTGCACTGGCTCTAAACCAAAAGTTTGTTCACCACCGATTAAAACCTCACCAGATGTAGGCTCCTCATGACCAGCAATCATCCTTAGTATTGTAGTTTTTCCGCAACCAGATGGACCAATCATACAACAATAGGCACCGTCAGGGATAGTTAAACTAACATCATTTACTGCTTGAGTTTCACCAAATGATTTTACTAGGCTTTTAAGTTCAACTTGTCCATTGCCAGATGTACTCATCTAAATATTCCTTAATTAGAAAAAATATTAAAACCAAAAATTTTTGCCAAACCATAGCATATCTAGAATATGATATTTGAGACAAAAACATATTCATGGCAAATTATTGCCCATCAACCAGTAAGTCAAGGAAGTTGATAGAAAATATAAAAAAAAAAATACAAAAAATTGAACTTATAGAAATATAAAGCAAGATTATTTAATAAAAACCTACTCTCCGAACAGTTTATCAGACTCTTTTTTGTGTTTTGCAAGAGCCATAAGTCTTTTATCTCTCCACTTTTGTCTTGAAATATTATCATCTAATGACCTAATTTGCCTTTGTTCAAACTCAACTTTGTGATAAAAAGATTCATTCCATTCTTTGACCTCGAGTTCAGATGCAACATTTTGGTAAATTGGCCCGTACCTTTTTGCATAATCTGAAATTCCCCCTGGAGCATTAAGATCAATTGTTTCCATTGGACCCATAAATGACCACCTCAAACCTAGTCCATATTTTACAGTTTTATCTAAATCATATGAATCCACATAACCCATAGAAACTAACTTAAAAGCTTCATTCAGAAGTGCTCCTTGAAGACGATTAAGAATAAAACCATCTATTTCTTTTTTAACGACTATTGGTTTTTGCTCAATTTTATTCATTAATCCTGAGACAAATTCTACTATTTTTTTATCAGTAAATTCAGAAGGTACTATCTCTACTAAAGGAACCAAGCTTGGAGGGTTAACAGGGTGAACTACTAAAAATCTCTCTGGATGATTTAAACCTTCTGAAAATATAGAAGCCTTTATTCCCGATGTAGATGAACCAATTGCAACACTTTTGTCTACTATGCTATCTAACTTCGAAAATATATCTTTTTTTATTTCTAAATTTTCTGGCCCACATTCTTGGATATAATCAACATTTTCAATTGCTTTTTTTAAATTATTTGTAACTGATATTTTCTTTATAAAAATATTGGGTTCGTCATTTAATAAACCCAGTTTATATAACTCTTGGGTCGTAATTGAAAGTTGGAGTATTGAATTTTCAATTGCTTTATGATCTGTATCATAAAGCACCACTTGTTTAAATTTCTTAGCAAAGACTATCGCCCATGCCCTTCCAATCATTCCTGCTCCAATTATTGCTATTTTTTTCATTCTAAGCTCTTAGTTAAAGTATGGTGTAAATATTAAGAGAAAACTATACTATTTGTCTAAAAATATATAAAGGTTAATAGCATCGATATTCCTCCAGCTACCAACGGTAAAGGTATAGAGATAATTATCCTTCTATATGCAAAACCCCAACCTAAAAAAGGAATCTCCCACATCAACATTCTAGTAATTTGGAAACTAGACCACCCGGTTAAAAAAGCAACTAACTGAGGATAGCCCGCTCCAAGTTTATAGAAGGCAATCGCAACTGGAAAAGCTACGATTGGACCTGAGGGAACAAAAGCACCTATAATGGCCGCAATAAGCACGCCAATAAACCCTGAGTCACTTCCTATCCAACCTGAAATAATTTGCTCAGGAAGTAAAACAGTAATAAAACCTGCCGCTAAAAGAGAAAATGGTAGCCGAGGCAAAATAACGATTAACTGATCATAAGATATGCTAAGTGCTTGAGAAATATTTTCTTTATTTTTAAAATATACAATAAAAAAAAGTACAAAGGCAATAAACCAAATTAAAAGAGCAGATACTAGCATCTAATTATTTTTTTCCATAGCGAAATAGTTGTTGAAAAATTTTCTATATAATAGTCCGGCTATAATAGGTAAAATTAATGATGAGAGAAATCTTATTATAGTGAAATCTATACCCATTAATGGAATCTCCCATGCAATAGTTCTTGTAAAACTTATTGTTGTCCAGGCAGTAATAAAAGCAATGAGTGATCCAATATCTGCTCCTTTAGATCTAAGAGATATTAACAAAGGAAAAGAAACCATTGGACCACCAGGGGTAACACCTCCAACAAGAGTAGCTATCAATATACCTTTAAAACCACTCTCTTTACCCAACCATTTCCCAATAAATTTTGAAGGTAATAATATATGCATCGACCCAACCAATAAAATTCCACCTCCTAAGATTGGAAGAATTTTTAATAATAAATTTAGGTCTTCAACTAAGGATAAATATAATATATCTATACCTTTAATGAAATAAACAGCAATACCTGATACAAGGGTAATAAAAATTAAAACAATAAAAGATGTATCAAAAAAATTGAAATAATTTTTTCTTATATTTTTAGAATTTTTCATAATAATTTTTCTAGAAAATAAGTTTTGATAAATAAAGAACTAAAATCATAAAATTATTTTTTTAATGCTTTATGTTTCAAGCATATAGAATTAATACAATATCTCAATCCTGTTGGCACAGGACCGTCATCAAAAACATGACCAAGATGAGACCCACAATTTTTACAAGAAACCTCTGTTCTAATCATTCCATGGGAAAAGTCAGTTTTAGATACTACTTTATTTTCATTTATCGCTTGAAAAAAACTAGGCCAACCAGTACCAGAATCGAATTTAGATTCGGAGGAAAATAAATCATTTCCACATGCCGCACAAAGGTATATACCTGGATCTTTATGGTCAAAATACTTTCCTGTAAAGGGCCTTTCAGTTCCACTATTTCTCAATACCTCAAACTCTTCTGTTGTCAGTTTTTCTTTCCATTGATTATCAGTGAGTTTAAATTTAGTCATAAGTATTTATTAATGTAAAAAAGCACACTAGTAAATATTAAGTTTTATTTTCTTTTGATTAATTAGCTGATGCTGTAGTACTACTTGAACTACTGGAACTACCAGTGCCACTATCATTATCTCCATAACCACCAATGGAAAGTACAGTGAGAACAGCTGCACCAGTCAATAAGATCAATGATGTTAAACCAATAGTTGCCACACCTGTGGATAAACCTGCACTAGAAGCAATACTTCCTGATAATTTATTATTAGTAATTCCCTTTACTTCCCTCACTGATTTTCCAGAAGTTGGCTGAGGATTACTTATTCTATCGAGAGATCTTTGGTTTTTTATGAAGTTTTCTCTTTTACACTCTGGCGCTAAATTATTTTTATTAGGATCACATTTACTTGATATACGCTTTGTAATTATCCTTCTTTTTGATAAATTTTTGTCACTCAACACTTCTTTTCTTGCTTTTTTTAAAAGTTCTTGAGAAGTATCTGTAAATTTTATAGAAGAGTCTCCAGTTTGCGCATAGACAAATGGACTTAAAACAGAAAAGTTTAAGATCGCTGTTATAAATATTAATATTTTAATTAATCTATTCATTGCAGTGTCAAATAAAAAGTTAATTAAATAATAACTTAGTTAATGATTTATTAAATTATATAATAATTTGCTTAAATACCTTATAAAACACAATAAAGTAATAGATTATAGGGATAAAATACGTATTCTAATAATAATTTATTAATTCTTCACTTTTTTCAATAATCAGAAACAATGATATAAGATGAAATTAGATTATATTTTAAATATCTTAATTTATTCTTTTGTTGTACTAATTTGGGGCGGATCCTTCCTTGCTATTGAATATCAACTTGGAATTGTTCCTGAGTCTACATCTATATTTTTTAGATATGTTGCGGCAAGCACTATACTTTTCTTTATTTGTATAATTGCTAAAAAATCTATGTTTAATTTTCCAATAAAATATCATTTTTTATTCTTTATGGTAGGTTTATTTTTTTTCTCATTAAATTATCTTTTAATATATAAAGCTCAGAATTACTTGACCAGCGGAACAACAGCTGTAGCCTTTGCAATGTGTTTATTCTTTTCTCAAATTAACTCTAAGATATTTTTAGGTTTTAAACTTAAAATTAAAACTACTATTGGAGGTATAATTGGTATTTTTGGAATTTTTTTATTATTTAGCAGCTCAATTTTTTCTGAAAAAAGTGAATATAATGAGTTATTTGGTGTTTCCCTAATCTTAGCAGCATCATACATAGTTTCTTTAGCAACAATAGTAACGGCAAAAATAAATTTAAACAAAATACCAATCTTACAAGCAAATTCTTGGGCGATGATATATGGTACAATTATTAATTTTATTCTTTTACTTATCACAGGTAGCAAAATTGCTTTTGACCCCAGAATTAGCTACTGGATAAGTTTTTGCTACTTAGTTATTATATCTAGTATAATAGGATTCATCCTATATTTTTTGTTAGTCAAGAGAATTGGGCCAGAAAAGTCATCTTACTTTGCAATAATGTCACCCATGGTCGCAGTAATAATATCTGTTTTTGCAGAAAACCTTCAAATAACTATTACGCTAATTACTGGAGTATTCTTTGTTTTAATCGGTAACTTTATTGCTGTAAAAAGTAAATTTAATTCAAAAAAATAATGAATTGATTAATTGATATTTACTTTATTTTGAATCATTATTAATTTAAAAATAATTTAAAAATTAAAAAAGTTACTTCATGGAAATTAATAATTTATATAATATTTTATTTAGAGAAATTGAAAAAAATCGTAACAATACTGTTTTTGAAATTCCAGATGAGAAAAAAATAATCTATAAAGATTTTGAAAATATTATTAATACTATTTATATAAATTTGAAAAATAAACAAGTCGAACCTGGTGATAGAATCTGCGCTCAAACAAGTAAGTCTATAGAGGTTATCGCCTTGTATTTAGCTTGCTTAAAAATTGGGGCAATATATATTCCTTTAAATTTCGATTATTCTATTGACGAACTAAAATTTTTTATAGAAGATTCAAAACCAAAATTATTTATATTAGATAAAAAAAATAAATATATCAACAACGATAATCTGAAAAAAATTATTAAATTAACTTTATTAGAAGAAATATCATCTTCTGATTGTATTAATATAAAAAGTAATATTAAAACAAATACCTTTAATTCTAATGATAATGATATTGCGGCTATATTATATACAAGTGGCACTACAGGAAAGCCAAAGGGTGCCGCTCTTTCCCATAAAAATCTCTCAAGTAATTGTTTGTCTCTCAATAAGATATGGAAGTTTTCCTCTAACGATATTCTTCTACATGCTTTGCCTGTTTACCATGTACATGGATTATTTGTTGCTATAAATTGTTCTATTCTTAGTGGTTCAAAAATAATATTCCTTCCAAAATTTGATACAGCATCAGTTCTTGAATATATCCCAAAATCAACTGTCATGATGGGTGTTCCAACTTTTTATAATAGATTAATTGAGCACAAAAAATTAAACTCAAACTTATGTAAAAATATGCGCGTATTCATATCTGGTTCTGCTCCACTAACTATTGAAACATGGAATACTTTCTTCAAAAAAACTGGTCACAAGATCCTAGAACGTTATGGAATGACTGAAACAGGAATGATTACCTCTAACCCATATTTGATAGAAAAAAGAAAAGCAGAATCAGTTGGCTGGCCACTTCCTGAAGTCAAATTAAGAATAAGTAAAGAAAATTTAAACTTGAAAGACCATTTAGGAGAAATCCAAGTAAAAGGACCCAACGTTTTTAATGGTTATTGGAATAAAAAAAATAAAAATACTGATTTTACGAAAGACGGCTTCTTCAAAACTGGGGATATAGGAAAAATTGATAATGAAGGAAGAGTTTTTATAGTTGGAAGACAAAAGGATTTAATCATTACTGGGGGCTTAAATGTCTACCCCAAAGAGGTTGAGGACCATTTAAATAAAATAAATGAAATTAAAGAAAGCGCTGTAATAGGATTACCTGATAAAGATTTTGGAGAAACAGTTGTAGCAGTGGTAGTAATGGAAAAAAATAAAAACTTAACACCCAAAGAAATACAAAATACTATATTAAATAAATTAGCAAAATTCAAAGTTCCAAAAAAATTTATTTTCATCAGTGAACTGCCTAGAAATATTATGGGTAAAATTCAAAAAAATATTCTTAGAGATAAATATAAGGATATTTAATTGAAAATTTACTTTATTTAAAAGTTTCTATTTTTTCTCTTTTGCTGAGAAAACCATCTTTTCTTAGACCAAAACAAGTATCAATAAAGCTACTAGTGAAAGATCTTCTTGATTCATTATCAATCTTACTATCTAGATTTAACCCAAAAACACCTTGAAATGCCGTTGTACCAATTTGTTGCAACATTTCAGTAAGGTGAGTGCAACCATAATTCATTGGAATTTTTTCTTTTACTTTCTTTAACCAGCCTGGGCCAATTTTAATGCCAATAAGATTTTTATATTTTTCTGAAGCTGGATGGCAACTGAAGTGTGCAGGAGTGAGCATTGAAGCCTGGACATCTATTATTTCAAAATCTTTGTTGATAATAATCTTAAAAACCATATCATGAATTGGCTTATTTGCTTCTCTTATAAAATCATAATTAGTTATTGTGTCAAATGGCTTTGTATCGATAATTTTTGCCTCAATTTCAAATAGGCTATCTTCTCTTAAATAACAATTAATATCTAATTTTCTTTCATGAATTTTTTTTCTTTTAATTTTTTGTATTTTTTCTTTCTGTGTCATTTCTATCTCAATCAATTTTTTATATACTATTAAAATCATTATGTTTAATCGATTATATGGATTATATTAACATATTAAAGTAAATATAATTTTTACCGGAATATCAATTTATGTTAAAACATAGAGAAATAAAGTATACAATCAATTACTTAGATAATAGTGGGAAAAAACGTGGTGAAGAACCATGTTTCGTAACCTTACATTCTGATGGAACAAGAGTAATTAGGGCAACTTCAAAAATATATGATACAGAAATAATTCGAGATGTAGTTTATAATGTTGATGCTAAATTCAAACCCATTGATTGTTTCATAAAAATCAGAAAAAGTGAACAAATAATTTCAACATCATTTTTCACGTTTACAGATAATAATATATATCTTAAAGGCATTAACTCAGAAAATAAAATAGTCAATGAAACACTTGAGACAAATAGAGCTGAGTCATTTATATCTCACGCTGTTGCGACAGATGTTTGGCATTCAGCAAATATAATTAAAAAAAAATCTAAGGGCATTCAAAAAATTTTTCCTATTTATAGCTCTTCAAATTTACCTAATGGCGCATCAGAATCAAAAATACATAGATGGGATCTTAAGGCAAAATTTATAAAGTTTACTGAGATTAGAACACCAGCAGGAATATTTGAGGCTGAACATATTCAGTATTACGAAGAGGATGATTCATTATGGTTAGAAATGTGGTGTACTAATGATATAGACAGAATTATGTTAAAAATGTATTACCCTGTATATGATTCTTACTATCTATTAAACAAACTAGAACGGGTATGATGAACACTTAGATAACACTAAAGGAAAATCTTCCCTTTTATACCTCACTCAAAATATTGAGCAGTTAATTCAGTTATAGGTGAGTCACAAGTTCAAATAAACTTATAAAATTTTTATACGGGGCTAGATATTATTTGAACATAAAGTCATGATGAAGTTCATTACTTAAAAAAAAGGAAAAGCAAAAATTTTATATATTTTACCACCATTAAAGAAGGGAAAAACTAAGCTTTAGGCTCTGCTGGTTCAATTTATTTTTTACATAAGGGTGCAGGGTTACTTGGAAACTTCCTGGAGATGAATTCTTTAGACATTTATATATATGCTTTTCAAATCCTGGGTATCCTTTTCAAAAAACTAAAACTGTAAAAAAAAGGGAGAGTAAGTAAGTATACTCTCCCAAACAATTAAAAATTAATTTTTTTAAGATTTTTGTATTTTATCCCATGTGCCAGAACCAAAAACTTCATCAGCCAACGCTTTGTTAACCGGTGCCATCTTAGTCTGAGCTGCAGAGGCATCAAGGTTTAAAACAGTACCTGCACCATTAATTTCTTCCCATCTTTTATACTGAGGTTCCATTTCATCTATAACCCTTTTAGCATAAACTATAGGCTCAAGTGCCAAGAAACTCTCTTGCACAATTTCTTGATTTCTTTTACTCCAAGAATTCCAAACCCTTGAACTTACCCAGAATTTATCTAGACCCATACCGAAATCATTTCTAGCTATATATTTACATACTTCATAAAATTTCATAGGTATAGCAAGTGAAGCTAATGTACCACATCCGTCGACAATTCCGCTTTTCAATGCACCATAAAGCTCATTAAAAGCTATTGGAACTGGCTCTGCACCAAGATGCTTAAGACCTTTAAGTTGACCTTCAATTTGAGCAGCCCTAATTTTCCTACCCTTCAGTCCATCAAAAGACTTCAAATCGTCTCTTAAAAATAGATTCCATGGTCCCGCTCTTCCTACACCTAAAAAGTGACAACTATACTTCTCAGCTAGTGCTTTCCTTGTAGGTTCATATAATGGGCCATTTGCTACTCTAAGAGAATGGGCAGCATCTCTAAAAAAATATGGTGAATAAAACAGATCAAACTCTCTAGTACCAGAATAAGCTGTTCCAGCAGCATCAACAGTTCCTAAAGCACAACCTTCAAGTAGATCTTTTTCACCTAAGCCTAAACTTTTGGCGAAAACTTCAAAATCAATCTCTCCACCTGTTCTTTCTCTTACAACACTCCATAAATCTACAGCAGCTCTCGCTGAGATAGAACTAGGTGGTGCTGCAGTTCCATATTTAAGTTTTTTTGCACCATATGATATACCCGGAAACCCAGTAGCTGCTCCAATTAAAGCTACACCGGCCACACCTTGGGTAAAACTTCTTCTAGAAATTTTAGAATTTTTCATTGAGTAAACCCCCTAAAAATTAATATATTCTCTATAATCTCATATTTTATTAATTTATTGAACTGGAATTACGAGATCTGCAAGAAATAATGTAGTTTCAGGCACATAAGTTATCAACATTAATACTAAAATTAGGGCAATAAAGTAAGGTACTGCTGATTTAAACATCTCAATAACACCTACTTTAGAAATAGCAGAAAGTACAAATAAATTTAGACCAATAGGAGGTGTAATCATTCCAATCATCAGATTTAAAACCATAACTACACCAAGGTGAACATCACTAACACCCATACCTGTAAACAAAGGAAACAAAATTGGAGCTAAAATTAACATTATTGGTAATATTTCCATGAACATACCTAGAAATAACATTAATATATTGGCCATGAAAAGCATTACGTAAACATTGTCAGATATAGCCAACATAGCAGATGTTAAAATTTCACCCAGATTCTCTGCAACAGCTAGAAAAGCAAAAATTTGTGATGTTGCAACTGTTAACATAATAATTGATGAAGCGATTGCTGCTGATCCTGCAGCCTCAATTATGTCTTTTAATGATGTATTTCTATAAACAAAAAGCCCAAGAATTAGTGTGTAAAATACAGCTACTGCAGCAGCCTCAGTCGGGGTAGCAATGCCTCCAACTATACTTCCAACAACAAATAACGGAGCCAATAAAGCAAGAAAACCATTAAATAATGCGTTTCTTTGATCTTTCAAACTCGATTTTGGCTCTACGGGGTAATTTTTCTTTTTACTAATCCAATATGTAAGCACAAACATTGTTAAGAACATTATTACCCCTGGGATTACTCCACCCATAAACAACCTACCAACTGAAACTTCAGCAATAGCTCCAAGAAGTACAAATGAAATTGATGGTGGAACAATTGGACCAACGGTAGCAGCGGAGGCAATTACCGCACTGGAAAAGGATGGAGGAAATCCTCTTTTATTCATCTCTGGAACTAAAACTGTTCCAGTTGCTGCCGCATCAGCAAGCGCAGAACCAGATATCCCTGACATAATAAAATTAGCTACCACACCTACATTTGCCAAACCGCCATGAATATGACCTACTATTGCTGAAGCTAATGCTACAATTCTATGAGTTACTCCAGATTTATTCATTAATTCACCAGCAAATATGAATAAAGGAATAGCTACTAAAATATAACCGTTTAGACCAACAATCATTAGTTGGGAGAAAAGTACCAAAGGTGTTCCAAAAGGCTCAAATTGGGATAAGACTAAGTATCCAAAAGCAGCGAACCCGATAGCCCATGCTATTTCCATTCCAATTAATGAAAAAATAAACAAAAGTGCGAGCATGCTAACCAGAAGCATAAATAATCCTTATTTTCTAATTTGTTTAATTTTAAGAGCCATTATTGTTTGTTGAAAACTTAAAGTCGTAAATTGACTTAATCATTATTTTTGTTTGGTAAATGATTATTAAAAAACAACCAATTGGTAAAGGAAGCCAACTAACTGCATTAGGCCACCCGGTCGATAACATTACAGTTTTAAAATTAAGTGCAACCAGAGGCCATGAATACCAAAATAATACCAAGACCATAATTAAAATGCATATGTGCATAAATAAGTCTAAATAGAATCTTGTATTATAAGATAATTTATCAATAAAAAAAGTAACCCTTATATTCTCACCTCTTCTTGTAGCTACCGCTATACCCAAATAAGTAAGCCACAAAAAGAAAACTCTTGGAGCATCTTCTGCCCAAGCTGGTGATGTGTTAAAAACATATCTTGTAAAAACTGTATATATAACTGCAAATGATAATATAATTAGAAGAATTGAAGAACAGTAATATAAAAACTTATCTAATAACTCATCTGCTTTAATTATAAAGTTCCAAGATCTAAGACTGGACATATTTGATAAAACCCGTACTTATATATAAACTAGAATCAATTAACTAATTCACTTAGAATATTTCTATTATTCAACTATTGCAATAATATATTTCTTAAAAATTGATTTAAATTGTATATAATTAAATTTTATAACTATTTATTCAGGACACAATTTTTGATTAAAATAAATAAACTTTCACAAAATATGGGCGCTGAGATTCATAACATAGATCTATCAAAACCTATCGATTCTAATATATTCAATATGATTAAAGACATTTTTTTTTCTAATCATTTGTTAGTTTTTAAAAATCAATCTTTAGATGCTAAACAATTAGTTCAATTTAGCCAACTATTTGGAGTTCTTGATATACATGTTAAAAATGAATTTCATCATACTAATTTCCCTGAAATACTTATTCTATCAAATAAAAAAAATCCAGACGGTTCTCCAATTGGCTTTGAAGATGCAGGAAGGTACTGGCATACTGATATGTCTTACACCAAACAACCTCCTATGGCATCAATTTTATTAGCAATTGAAATTCCTAATTCTGGAGGAGATACTTACTTTTGCAATATGGAAAAAGCTTATGAAGATTTAAGTGCAGATACAAAAAAATTTTTAAAATCTTTAAAAGGTATTCATTCTTATCAGGCTAGTTTCCAAGGCAAAACTTCTGCAAATAAAAATCGCGCAAAACTATCAGAAGATCAAAAAAAATTATTAAATGAAGAGATTCATCCTGTTATTAGATCACATGAATATACTAATAAAAAATCTATTTATGTGAACCCTGGTTTTACAAAAGCAATTAAAAATAAGAGCCCTGATATAAGCAGACAAATTCTATCGGATATCTATAAACATTGCTTAAGTGATAAGTATATTTATGTTTATAAGTGGGAAAAAAACGATTTAGTTGTATGGGATAATTGTTCAGTACTTCACCATGCTACGGAATATAATAAGTCTGAAACCAGACACATGCTTAGAACTACAATAAGAGGAAGCGCTCCATTTTACATTGATTAGTTATTATTCAAACTATTTTTGATAATTTACTTTTACGCCTGCATCGCTCAGAACAATAGATCACATTATTCCAATCCTTTCTCCATTTTTTTCTCCATGTGAAATCACGTTTACATACTTTGCAAATTTTAATTAAATTTATTTTTTTCATATTTTCAAGGCTTGGATATTTAAATGTTAAATAATGATATATTTTTACCTATTTTATATATATATATAACTAATATATATTTTCAATGTCTGAATTTATTTTGAAATAGACAGAATATGCATAACACTACAAATAATAAATCAAGCCCTCCATCGTTAACATTTCTTTTGATGGCCACAATGGTAGGTATATTTGCAACAAATTTATATCTTCCTTCATTTTCAAATATTGCATTAGATCTCAATGCTTCTTCACAATCTGTTCAACTTACTTTAACTGTTTTTTTATTCAGCTTTGGAATTTTTCAACTTTTACATGGTCCTTTATCGGATCAAATAGGTAGAAAAAAAGTTATGATATTTGGACTTTTTATTTTTATAGTTGCTAGCTTTGGCGCAGCTTTAGCTAATTCTATTAATTTTCTTATAGTAATGAGAGTCCTACAAGCTATAGGTGGGAGCACAGGAATGGTAATAGCAAGAGCAATGGTTCGAGATGTTTATGAAAGAGATGAAAGCGCTAAAGTTATGGCATATGTTGGGATGGGGTCAGGGGTTTCAGCCGCAGCAGCGCCATTAATAGGTGGGCTTCTTCAAGATTTAACAGGAGACTGGAGATGGGGCTTTTATTCTCTTGCTATATTTGCGGTAATTCCATTAATAATAATAATTTTTTTAGTTGAGGAAACATTTACACCATTGAAAAAAAATGAAAATAAACTTAATTCTATTACCTATAGTTTCCTAACACTTTTAAAATCAAAAAAATATTTATTATATACTTTAGGTTCTGGAACTTTAAATTCTTGTTTCTTTTCTTTTGCAGCAGCAGCACCCTTTATTTTAAATAATTTAATTGACTCTTCAGCAAGTAGAATAGGAATTATTTTGTTATATATCTCAATTGGTTTTCTTATAGGTAACTTATTATCTACGAAATTAAATAAAAGAATAAGTTTAGAAAAAATAGTCCTTGTAGGAATTACTATCTGTTTTACTGGTATATTTATTTTTTTTATTTTAGCTTTTTTAAATTTATATAATGAGGTAGTAATTTCTATTCCTATGACAGTTTATGGTTTTGGAAGTGGTCTTGTAATACCCACAGCTGGAGTAATAGCTGTGAGTGTTGATAAAAACATTGTTGGCACAGGTTCAGCCTTATATGGATTTAATATTTTTATAATGGGAGCAATAAGCACCTTATTCTCAAGTTTTATAATTCACAAAAACCAAATACCAGTATCGATAATTATGATGGTATTTGTTTCAATTGCTGTAATATGTTTTTATTTTGGCTACAAAAATAAAAATTATAATTAGAATAAAAGATAAGGCTTTTGAAAAGTTCTATTAAAAATCTTCCATTAAACTTCCAAAGCCCTTAATTGGGTCATTAATATTATTTGATCTTAGGGCAAACCAATATGTTGCAACATTTACAGAAATTACAGGTATTTCTAACCATTGCTCAGCTAAATGTGAAAATTTTGCCATTGGTAAATTAGCTCCAAATTGAATTATTGCTTTAGCACCATCTGAAACAAGTTTTTGTAAAGATAACTTGATATCTTTGATAGGTATATGAGCAATTAAAACGGGGCTTTTACACTCTAAATGAATCATACTACTTACATTATAACCTATATCATCCATATATTTCTTAAGGTGATTTTCTGCTACTGGCATATAAGGCGTTATTAAGCCTACTTTTCCTTTGACCTTTTTCTTCTCCAATGCAGATTTTAAAGCATCTGCCGCAATCACAACATTTCTGCCATCTGCTATTCTTTTAATCCTATCCTTAACTTTAGCAGCAGCATCCATACCCCCGCCCCAAATACTCTCTGCAGAAATGCCTAATATTATACTATCAGGTTTACATGTAATCACCCTTTCAACTGCACTTTCCAAGGCAGAGTCAATGTCAAAAATAAGTTTTTCAAAATCTGTATCATCATTAATCGGATTATCCGAAATGTGCATTCTTGAAATATGATTCGTTACACCATTAGGCCTCATATCATCATATTCTGGTTGAACAACTGTATTTGTAGAAGGAGTAATAATTCCAAATTTATGACGCCATCCCAGGGTATCTCGCATAATTTTGCTTTTAACCTTTATATATTTTAATGTTTTTAAAATTTATTTTATTAAATTTTGGTGACCCCTACGGGACTCGAACCCGTGTTTACGCCGTGAAAGGGCGTTGTCCTAACCGCTAGACGAAGGGGTCATATGTTATGGCCTACAATAAAAGCAAATTTTATTTCCATCAAGGTCCCTTATATAGGATCCATAAAAATTTTCATCCCTTTTTCCTGGATCCCCCTCATTAACTGCTCCAAGATTTAATGATTTTTTATGAAGCCTATCAACTATATCCTTAGACTCAGCATAAAGTGCAACCATACTTCCGTTACCTGGTGAAGGATCCTCTTTGTCATAAGGTAGAATAAGACATAAATTGCCACTATCTTTCTTTTTTCCATACATAACAGCTCTATTATTCTTCCACATCATTGTAATTCCTATTTCTGATAAAATTTCGTCATAAAATTTACCAGCCTGTTCTAAACTTTTTACACCAATTGTAGCAAAACCTATCATAAAAGAACCTCATAAATTAGAAAAAAATCACTACTAAACATATACAAAATATCCCAATTGAAAAATGCCCAATAGTTATACCATCTGTTTTCTCTCTTAAATTTTCTGATATTTCTTCTAATTGTCTATTTATTTTGATAAGTTCTGAGTTTATTGAGCTGAATTCCTCAACCATACTTTCAAAATTAAAATCACTATCAACTTTTATGTCTTCAATATCTTCAATAATATTATTTGATTCTGTATCTTCTTCAATCATACTTATCACCGTAAATTTAAAAATAAGCCAGTTTTTCCGGAGGAACTGTTATGCTCGGATGATCAGGAACCACTACTCTGGTCATATGCATTTTTCCACCTAAACCCAATTGGTTACAAAAAACTCTATACTCCATAGCTTTCTCAGCCTGGTCCGGAGAAAATGTTACTGGTACATTTCCAGCAGGATACTTTGGAAAACCCCATGCATCAAACATAGAATACCCGAAATGATTTTTTTTAAGCCAATTTTCGATAGACCTTAATGTTTCAACACCATCCAAGTATTCTTTTGAAAAAGGGTGCTTACCAAAGTAAATATTTACAATACAGAGCAGCCATTCTCTTTGCATCTTTAATAACCTAACTTTTTTATTTATACCATAAATTAAATTAATTTATATAACTAAACTAAAACAATATCCTCGATTGTAAGCTGAGGCTCTACTTTACCATTCCACGTATTATTTCTCAACTGCCCTACCACATGCAAGTATTTACCTTCAGAAGATAACAAAACCCTACCTAAATCATCACCTAAAGTTCTAAAGGCAATAGCTTTAAGGGTTTTAGCACCATCACCCTTCAAAATACAACTAACATGATCTTTGCCTACGATAAAAGCCTTAATAAGTTTTACATTATTTATTAAAAATTTAGGAACTGGGTTACCTGAACCATAGGGGCCAATATTATCAATTAAATTTATTAATTTCTCATTTGCAGCCTCTAAGTTAACAATACTATCAATGTAAATATGGTTTTTAATCATGCCCATAGACGTATTAATTCTAATAGAGGAAAAAAGAAATTTTTTTAATTCAAAAACTTTTTCCTTCTTTAATGACAGGCCAGCTGCCATGGAGTGACCACCTCCTGAAATAATTAAATTTTTATTTTTTGCATTTATTATATTTTGTCCTATATCATATCCAGATACTGACCTTCCGGATCCTTTCAAAACACCACTTAGATCTGATAAAACTATTGCTGGTTTTTTATATTTTGCTACTAATCTACTTGCTACTATTCCCAAAACTCCCAAATGCCAATTCTGATTATATACAATAATAATTTCATCAATTAAGTAATTCTGATTTTCAATTATATCAATTGCATCTTTAAGAACATTATTTTCAATCTCCTTTCTTTCAATATTGTAGTTATCTAATTTTATAGCTATTTCTCTAGCTAAATTCTCATTATCAGTTTCTAAGATTTTTAAACCAAATTCTGAGCTACCAACTCTACCGCCTGCGTTAACTCTAGGCCCTATAACATAACCTAGATGATAACAATTCAACTGATCATAAACTCTACTTATTTGGGAAAGTGCAGTTATTCCAATATTCATTTTTTTTTTCATTACTTCAAGACCACCTAAAACAAATGCTCTATTAAGATTTTTTAATGGAACTAGGTCACAAATAGTTCCTAAAGCAACTAAATCTAGCCATTTTCTTAAATCAGGTTTTTTATTAAATTTGAAATAGCCCCTTTTTTGTAATTCTCTATTTAATGAAACTATAAATAAAAAAGTTACTCCAACTGCTGCCAAACTATTGAGATTTAGATCAGAATGTTCATCATCTATTCTATTTGGATTCACAATAGCGCATGCATTTGGAAGTCTCACATCACTTTTGTGGTGGTCAAGAACAATTAAATCAATACCTAATTTTTTTGCCCTTTCGATTGGTTCAAATGAGGTTGTCCCACAATCAACCGTAATTAATAAACTTGAACCAATTTTAAAGAGTTTATCTATTGACTCCAGGCTTGGCCCGTAACCTTCTTTGACTCTATCTGGAATATAAGTATCGATATTAATGTTAAGAGATCTAAAAAATCTAACAAGTAACGCTGATGAGGTTGCTCCATCTACATCATAATCACCTAGAACTGCAATTTTTTCATTATTAATAATAGCATCAACAGTTCTAACTGTTGCTTTTTTCATATCTTTTAAAACATATGGATCAGGAAGTAAATTTCTTATCTTTGGATTCAAAAAATCAGAAACTTCATCTAAAGGAATATCCCTCGAAGCAATTATTCTACCTATAACTTCTGGGATGCCAAGTTGTTGTGATAGAGTTAATGCTAACCTCTCGTCATCTAATCTAAATTTCCAAGTGTTTCCATTTACTGATTTATTTACACCTAAAACTATTTTATTATTTTGATAAGAATTTGCTTTCAAAGTTTGGCTATTCCAGATAAAGCTTTATCTATTTCATGCTCAGCGTGAATTTTTCTAATTGTTCCTGTTTTTGCTCTCATAACTAGGGAGTGAGTAGAAATATACTTTTTATTTACTTTAACACCATTCAACATAGAACCGTCTGTAACACCAGTTGCTGCAAATAAAACATCACCTTGAGCTAATTGATTTAATTTATATTTTTTCTCAAGATCTTTAATTCCTGTTGCAGTCGCTCTCTTTTTTTCATCATCATTTCTAAAAACTAACCTACCTTGCATCTGTCCACCTATGCAGGTTAAAGCTGCTGCTGCAAGAACTCCTTCAGGAGCACCTCCCACCCCCATGTAAATATCAACTCCTGTTTCCAAATCAGCTGTAGCTATGACTCCTGCAACATCTCCATCTGGTATTAATCTAATTCTTGCACCAGTTAGCCTAATTTCTTCTATAATTTTGGAATGTCTTGGCCTATCTAGAACACAAGCTATAAGTGAATCAGGAGGAACATTTTTTGCTTCAGCTAAGTTGTTAATGTTTTGACTTGGTGTTAAATCCAAATCAACAACACCATCAGGTAAGTTTCCTCCAACGGCAATTTTATCCATATAAACATCAGGCGCATGAAGAAAACCACCATTTTCAGCCATTGCTAAAACAGCCAAAGCTCCTGGGCCTCCATTAGCTGTAATAGTTGTTCCTTCAAGTGGGTCTAATGCAATATCTATTTGATTTCCTCCCCTTCCAACCTTCTCACCGATAAAAAGCATAGGAGCTTCATCTCTCTCTCCTTCGCCAATAACTACAGTTCCATTTATATCTAAATCTCCCAACATTCTTCTCATTGCGTCTACAGCGGCTTGATCAGCTTTTTTTTCATCACCTAAGCCTACTAACTTAGACGCAGCAATTGCTGCAGCTTCTGTAGTTCTTACTGCACCAAGCACAAGACTTCTATCTAAGATATTTGTTTCATTCATTTTAATTCCTTAAAAATTTTCAATTCTTATCATACATGGCGGTTCTGTTAGAGCATTAAGTTTTTTAATTTTTTCCATAGCATTCTTGAAATTTTTTTCGTTTGTCTCATGTGTAGTAATTATTAATGATACACATTCACCAGGCGCTCTCCCTCTTTGTAATACGGACTCTATGGAAACAGATTGATTTTTAAGTTCTGCTGCAATTTCTGCTAAAACTCCTGGCTTATCAATAACCTCTAGCCTAATGTACCAGGGACCAAATCTTTCCGTATCTATTTTTTCTATATTATTTTTATTTTCTAAGCTGCACCCAAATGGAGGTATAAAATTTCCTTTTGATATATCAATTAAATCTGATACCACCGCAGATGCAGTTGGCCCAGATCCAGCTCCTAAACCCTCTAAAACTAAAGGGCCAATAAAATTACCTTCAACAAAAATAGCATTTTTTACATCATCTATTCTTGATATGGAGGAAGTAACTGGAATCATACACGGATGTACTCTTTGTATATAACCTCTATCTTTTTTCAAAACTATCCCAAGTAATTTTATACAGAAACCTAACTTTTTTGAGTAGGCTATGTCTTCAGATCTAATACTTTCAATTCCTTCTATTCGAATTGAAGAAAAATTAGGCGGAATGCCCATCATCAAAGCTGATAAAACTGCAAGTTTATGAGCAGTATCAGTTCCATTTATGTCAAATGACGGATCGCTTTCTGCATAACCAAGCTTTTGTGCCTCTCTAAGGACTTCAGCGAAGGGTTTTCCTGTTTTTTCCATTTGCGTTAGAATAAAATTACAAGTTCCGTTCAGAATACCATAAATTTTATTCAACTTATTACCAGCAAGACTCTCCTTTAATGATTTAATTATAGGAATACCTCCTGCTACTGAGGCCTCGAAATTAAGCAGAGATGAATTTAATTCTGCAATTTTTGATAGTTCAAAACCATGGGTTGCTATAAGGGCTTTATTGGCAGTAACTACATGTTTTCCAGAACTTAAAGCAATCTCAACTGATTTTTTTGGAATCCCATCTGATCCTCCAATTAACTCAACAAAAACGTCTATATCTTCAGAGGCAGCCATATCACAAGGATCATCATACCAGACAAAATCATTTATATTAATGTTTCTCTTTTTTGATTTGTCTTTAGCTGAAACGGAGGTGAGTTTTAAGAATTTTCCAGTTCTTTTGTTTATATGCTCTAAATTATTTGCAAAAAGTTCAATAACACCAGAACCTACCGTTCCCAATCCTGCAATTCCAATATTAAGAGAGCTACTCAAAGTTTTTTCCTATTAACTAAATTAACTTGATGACTCTACAATAAAAATCTCTGTCCGTCTGTTAGCTGCTTCTCCTGATGGCATTGACTCAAAGTACTTAGGCTCAGAGGAACCTCTCGCTTCAATTTTAATTAATGAAGCTGGAATGGAAAATTCAATTAGTTGACTAGCGACTGATTGAGCTCTATCAACTGAAATTTTGAAATTTACTAGCTGATGATTAAATATATTCATATCTCTAGTTCTACTAGAAGCATGACCAATAACCACTATCGAACGTAATTTTGAACCATATTGCTCAACTAGATTTTTTAATTTTAATTTATCACTTCTCGACAAGTTTTTTGAATCATGAGCAAAATTAATTGTCAATTTTGGTTCTAAATTTTCATAATTGCTAAAAGAACTTAGATTTAGTTTAGACTCCTGAATTTTTTTTATATTTTCAGCATTATTGGCAGAACTATCAATAATAATTGAAGAGTTATACAATTCTCTAAGAACTGGTTTAGCTAAGGTTTCCTCTGGCATTATGGCTTTAGCTTTAGTGGTCTGAAATTCTCTACCAATTGGAACATTTGATACCTTAGAGTTTGACTGTTCAATTAATTTAGAAAAAGTAGTTTGCACAGTATTCTCTCCAGATTTTGCATACCCTTTTTCTATCATATTATCTATATCAATAGTTTCATTTCTTTTAGTAATTACATTTGAATTTGATGACCTACCCTTATCTAAAGTAACTAATTCTTGCTTATTCTTTAACTTTTTCTTTTCTTGAATTTTAGATTCAGCTGAAACACCCTCTAATTTCTTAGGCTCTATAACTCTTTTATTAGAATCAGCTATTACGCGACTATTTCTCTCTAGCTTACCTGAAGTTATTATTCTTCTTGAGTTTAGAGAGTCTTGAGACTTTTTTAAATTTTTGTCACTTGATATTTTTCTGTTATCATCTTGGTTCTTTTTTATCTTGGTAGAGGAAGGTTTATCCTCAACTTTTAGAAGAACTTTTGAATTCACCTCATCAGTTTCATCAATATATTTTGCATTTTTACTATCTGATCTAAGTCCAGATATTGTTTCATCCCTTTTACTAAGTATTGTAGACTTGGGTCTCTCAGGCACATCTTCTAATGAAATTTTTTCATCTTTTTTTTCTAAATCCCTCTCACTTCTATATCTTGAAAAAATACCAGAAACTTTTTTTAGCGCATTTGAAGGTTTTACCCAATTTGGAATAGAGGGAACTGAAGTAATTGAGCTTATATTGGACAAAGAGCATGAAGATAAAAAACCTCCTATCAATAATATTAAAAGTATATTCTTAATAGAAATATTAAAAAAATTATGAATGGTTTCAAACATCCTCATATTACTAATCATTATCATCTTCCTTGGAAAAAATTCCTTTTATTTTATTTATAGTAGTTTTTGGTTTTGCCCAATCTGGAACATCTGACAATGACGGAAGTCTTGATGAAGAGCAAGAACTTATAAAAGTACTTAATATGAGTACTAATAATAATTTATAAGTCAGATTAGTTAGATTACTCAAAATCTTAGTAAATCTATTGAACATCATAATTCCCTTTCCAAAATCAAATAAAATACAATTTTCTTATTTATATATCAAATATCTAAATATTCATATTAATATTCTTATATTCTTGACTAAGTTTAACATAGTGTTTAGCTGTTTCTAAATTGTTTTTTATCTCATTCGCCCTAAGCTTTCTAATAAATTTTGAAGGCACCCCAGCCCAAAGCTCGCCTTCCTTAACAACTTTATTTGGCGGAACGACTGAACCCGCTGCTACCATTGATTTTTTTTCAATAACCACTCCATCCATAATTATGGCCCCCATTCCAATAAATGACTCATCTTCAAGGAAACAAGCATGAATAATGGCTTTATGGCCAATAGTTACATATTTTCCAATATTAGTATCTCCATTTTTACTCCTACTAACATGAATAATTGTCCCATCTTGAATATTTGAACCCTCATCTACTTTAATTGAACCAACATCACCTCTAAGAATGCAATTAAACCATATATTTACATCTTTTTTTAAAATTACTTTACCAATTATTTTAGCCCCTGGAGCTATAAAAACTCTATTATCAAGACTTGGCTTCCAAACATCATACGGATGTAGAAATTTACTATTTTTTGATATTTTTCCCACAATTATGGAAATAGAGAAATATTATTTAAACCAGAAGACTCTGGGATATTAAACATAAGGTTCATATTTTGAATTGCTTGACCAGATGCACCTTTTACTAGATTATCAATTACAGAAAATATAATTATTTTCTTATCATTAACCTTACTAAAAACACTTATCATACATTTATTTGAACCTCTTACATCTGAAGTGCTTGGAAAAAAACCTTCCTCACATACCTGAACAAATTCATCCTTCATATATTTTTTAATAAGTTTCTCTCTAATTTTTTTTGAAGATGATAAATCAGAACAGTTTAAATAAATTGAAGCAATTATACCTCTATTTATCGGTATTAAATGTGGCACAAAAGTTATAGATATATCATTACTAATTTGAGCAGACAACTCTTGTTCAATTTCCGGCTGATGTCGATGCAAAGGTAATCCGTAAGGTTTCATTGACTCAGAAACTTCAGCAAAAAGATTTGCCTCAGTAAGTGTCCTGCCTGCACCTGTTACACCAGACTTTGCATCTATAATTATTTTATCTGTTTCAATCAAATTCTCTTCTAGCAAAGGAATAAGGGGTAAAAGAACTGCAGTTGGATAACAGCCTGGACACGCAATTAATTCAGAGTCCTTAATCTTGCTTCTGTAAATTTCTGTTAAACCATACACAGCTTTTTTTTGTAAAACAGTTGCAATATGCTCTTTTCCATAAATTTGTTCATAATTTTGTGGATTGCTAATTCTAAAATCTGCAGAGAGGTCAATAACTCTTGTTTTTTGTGTAAATTTAATTTCTTTAAAAATTTTTTTAACGATCTTTTGTGAAGTTGAATGAGGCAAACAACAAAAGATAACATCTAAACTTAAATTTTGATTAAACAAGGTATCTACTTTAGATAGTTTTGGAAGCTTTACACCTTTAAGGTGTGGAAAAATTTCATGAATACTCCACCCTTCATATCTCTCTGATGAAAGAAAAACAATTTCAATAAATGGATGCATTATTGCAAGCTTAACAAGCTCTGAACCTGTATATCCACTAGCGCCTAATATTCCAATTCGGATTTTGAAACTTTTATTGTTCATAGTTCACCAAGATTAATGTAGCTCTTAGATTCATAACATAAGACAAAAATAATTTTTAAACACATCTTAGAAGTAATTATTTTAAAAAATAATAGCATATTAACGCTTTGAAAATTGATAACTCCTTCTAGCTTTAGCTTTACCGTATTTTTTTCTCTCAACAACTCGAGAGTCTCGAGTTAAGCAGCCTTCTTTTTTAAGAATTGGCCTTAAAGAAGGATCAAATAAAGTTAAGGCTTTACTAATTCCATGACGAACCGCACCCGCTTGACCAGATAGTCCTCCCCCAGATACGGTACAATTAACATCAAAACTATCAACTCTATCTGTGATTGAAAAAGGTTGATTAATAATCATTCTAAGCACTGGTCTTGCAAAATAAGAGTCAATACTTTTTCCATTAACAATTATTTTCCCAGAACCATTTTTAACCCAAACTCTTGCAACTGCGTTCTTTCTCTTACCAGTTGCATATGATCTTCCTAATTGATCAATTTTTTGAACACGCAGATTTTCGCCAATAATTTGATTATCTAATTGATTACTTGTACCTTCAATAGACTGTTTAATAGCTTGCAAATCACTTTTATTTTGCTCATCCATTGATAGAACCCTTTACATTTTTTTTATTTAAAATTGATATATTTATAACCTCAGGCTTCTGAGCTTCATGAGGATGATTTTCACCACTATAAACTTTTAACTTTGAAAACTGTTTTTTTGCAAGAGGGCTTTCCTTTGGAAGCATTCTTTTAACTGCTTTAAGTAAAACCCGCTCAGGGTATTTTCCATCTAATACCTCATCTGCAGTTCTTTCTTTTATTCCACCTGGGTAACCAGTATGCCAAAAATACTTCTTTTTATTCTTTTTCTGACCTGTTAAAGCTAATTTGTCAGCATTAATTATGATAACATAATCACCACAATCTACATGAGGTGTGTATTGAGGTTTATCTTTACCTCTAAGTTTTAAAGCCACGAGTGAAGCAAGCCTACCTAATACAAGACCTTCTGCATCAATGAGGACCCAATTTGGCTTAATCTCACCTGGCTTTGCTGAAAAAGTCTTCATACTACTTCCCCTAAATATTAATTTATGTACTTTAGAAACGAATAAATTATTTGAGTGAAATTTAATATACAACTTATTTGAAAAAAAGCAATGTTCACAATAATTTAATATGCGGTATTATATTACCGTAATTCATCTCATTTATGATATATTCTAGGATTTTTAAATTTTGATATAAATTGGATTCAAATATGGAAAAAAGTTTAGGTAAAAAAGTGTTTATTATAGAGCATCTGATTAATGAGAATATTTTAATTTTAACTTTAAATAGCCCAGAAAATGGGAATACTCTCTCATTAAATAAATTAAATTATTTAATTGAAAGAATAGAGAATATTTCTAAAGATAAAAAAATAAGAGTACTAGTTTTCTCCTCATCAGGTAATATTTTTTGCGCTGGTCATGATTTAAAGGAAATAATTAAAAATGATAATGAATCATTTTATAATGAATTATTTAAAAAATGTAGTGAATTAATGCTTAAAATTACCTCTTTACCTCAACCCGTTATTGCTGAAGTAAATGGTTATGCTTCTGCAGCAGGTTGTCAATTAGTAGCTACATGCGATTTGGCTATTGCATCAAAAAATTCATATTTCTCTACTCCAGGAATTAAGATAGGTCTTTTTTGTTCCACACCAATGGTAGCACTAACTAGATCAATTAATTCAAAAAAAAGTATGCAAATGCTTTTAACAGGTGAAACAATAAAATCAAAGGAAGCTCTAGAAATTGGCCTTATAAATGAAGTTGTTGATGAAAAAAAACTAAGGGATACTGTAATTCAACTTTCAAAAAAAATAGCATCTCTACCGCGAGGTGTTTTAGAACTTGGGAAAAAAACATTTTATAGCCAATATAATTTAACATTAAGTGACGCATATAAATTAACCTCACAAGTTATGGTTGAAAATTTATCAAAAAAAGATTCCATAGAAGGAATTAACGCTTTTATTCAAAAAAGAAAAGCAAATTGGTTTGATGACTAAATGAATTCTTACTTGACAAAGTACTCTGGTTCAAAAATTACTAAAATTTTATTAGATACAAAAAATATTGCCCTAATTGAAGCATCTCATGATGAAATAAAACCAAGCAATAGAGTGATGAAATATTTGTTAGAACACGGATATAAGGTTTTCCCAGTTAATAGTAGAGAACCTCATGGCATAATTCATGGAATGAAAGTATTTTCATCTTTAGAGGAAATACCAACTAAAATAGATATGGTAAATATTTTCCAAAAAAATGATATGGCCGGCTTAACAATACAACAGGCAATAAAACTAAAGATCAAATACATCTGGACTCAATTGGACATATTTAATTTTGAAGAAGCAAAAAAGGCAGAGAAACTTAATCATATTGTTATAATGAATCGCTGCACTAAAATTGAACATGAAAAATTAATTAAAAAATAAAATAATTAAATTAACTAACTATACTTTTTTTATCTCTTGGAAGAAGCCAGGCTCCAAAAAAAGCAATAAATGCAAAAAGAGCGATAGCAATAAACAGAAGATCTAATGAACCCATTATCCCAGATAGAACTGGAACCAAAGCTACACCAACAGAAGTTACACCAAGAGTTAAAACAAATTTTATACCATACATTCTGCTTCTCCATTGAGTAGGTGTATATTTTGCTACCAAAGCATTTTCAACAGGTTGTGCTCCCATATTTAAACTTACCATTAGAACGGCTAAAAGTACTAACCCATAATTTATTGTTATAAATGCAATTAAGACTATTGGAATTTGGAAGAGTTGAGCATAAAGATAAACCCTTCTTTGTGGATATCTATCTGCAGCTTCTCCGCCAATAAGTTGAGCCCCAGCTGCAAGAAAGTAAACTAAAGCTACCAAGGCACCAGGTCCAAATGCTCCTGAACCAATATCAAGGCGATCGGAGAAAATTTTTGGCAAACCCACTGAAGTACTCTGGAAAATTAAGCCGACCATAATGACTGTGATAAACAAAGCAAAAAAGGCCCTTTTTATATCTTTTGAGGATGTAACAGGATTAGAAACAGCATCAGTAGACACATCTTTCAAAAAACCTCTACTTAAAATAAATAAAAGCAAAAAACCAAAAATTAATGACAGAATTCCGGGAACAAAAAATGCATATCTCCATCCAAAAAAATCTGCTAGAAAACCAGCAACAATTGCAGCTGAGGCAGTTCCAATATTTCCAAAAACACCATTAATACCTAAAGCACGCCCCCTATTAACAGAATGCTTAACCAACCAAGCAATACCTACAGGGTGATAAATTGCACCAAAAGTTCCAATGAGCGTGAGCCCAACCAAAAGTGTAACTCGATCATTAGCAAAACCTGTCAAAATTGCAGAAAATCCAAGACCTATAAAAAAAATAACTAGCATTCCAGTGGCACTCCACCTATCTCCGAGCCAGCCAGCAGGAAATGCAGCTAAACCAAACATAATAAATCCTGGAACTGATAACCACTGTAGCTCAGAATATGTCAAATTAAATTCTATATTTATCACTAGAACAACAGTGGCATAGAGTAGCATAAACATATGGGAGAAAGAATGCGCTATACTAGCTACTATGAGTGTCAATTTTGGGTTATGTGTTGAATCTTGCATTGTTGCTCAAAAAAAAAACTATTATAACTTATAATTATATTTTTTCAAATTATTTTGTCTCTTGGTCTATCCACCTTAGAAATGCATCATTTCCTTTTATTATTGGTATGGATATAACACATGGATTTTCATAAGAATGATTTTTAATTAGTTTTTTAATTAATTGTTTTTCATTTTTAGAATTAGTTTTAAAAATGATAATATATTCAAGTGACTCATTTATTTCGTCATTCCACCAATAAAATGATTTAGATCCTTTTATTATATTAGCACAGGCAGCTAGATTATTTTTTAGAATTAATTTACTCAGATTTATAGATTCTTCCTCTGTATCAGAAGTAACATATATTAATCTATACAAATCATTTTCTTGTACCATAAAGTTCTCCATGGAAAGAATAAACTGCTAATGAAATTAATGCTAAAGCTCCAATATGATGAAGTATAGCATAGTCATTTGGAATAGAATAACTTACTAAAATTATACCAACTACAAATTGAAAAATAATACATAAAATTAAAAAATGATGCCTTATTAAAATCTTTGATTTATAAATTAAGAATACTCTTAACCACAGAAAAATAACGAATAAAATAGTAATTAAAGTAAGAACTCTATGAATAATATTTATTGTTATTTTGTTTTCAAAAAAATTTAATATTTTTGGGCTTAGATCAAAAAAACCTTCTGGAAAAAAATACCCATCCATAAGTGGGTAGCTATTAAAAAGTAAACCAGCATCTGTTCCTGCTACAAAAACACCAGATATAAAAACAAAAAATAGCCAAGGAATAAAAATTATAAATGATAAACTAATACCAGAAAAATTTTTTTTATGAATTATACCATAGTTTTTCAAACATAATGTGTTCCAGAATAATAATAAATATATTAAAAGTGCAAGTGAGTAGTGAGCTGCTAACCTATATTGACTTACATCTGGGTTTTCAACTAAACCACTTTTAACCATATACCATCCAAGAAAACCTTGAAAACCACCTAAAAGAATTAAAATAAAAATAAAAATTATATCTCTTTTACTTAAAATCTTTTTATATAAGAAGAAAATAAATGGAATAATAAAATATAAGCCGATTAACCTACCTAATATCCTATGTGAGTACTCAAACCAGTAAATGACTTTAAAATCACTCAAAGTCATACCCAGGTTTATCAGATTATATTCAGGATATTTCTTGTATTCATTAAAAAGATATGACCATTGTTCACTGCTTAATGGGGGCATTACGCCCATAAATAAATTCCAATCAACCATTGAAAGACCTGAGTCAGTTATTCTAGTTATCCCTCCAAGAACAATCATTGAAAATACAAAAATTGTACCTCCAAGAAACCAATAATAAAGAATCTTCTCGAAACCATAATACTTAACATGTACATCATGTTTATTTTTTTCAATTGAAGTCATTTTTTCTAATTTCAAAATAGTGATTTTATACAGATTTAGCCTTAAAATTTATTACTTAAATAGACTGTTCTAACCCAAAAAAAAGCATAATTTTTGTCAAAACAGCTAGTTTTATATATATTTTGAAATAAAAACTGAAAATTCAAGAAATTTAATTTTTTTTTTTAAAAAATTGTCGTATTTTTACTGTTGAGAGTGCTAAGATTTTTCAGCATTTTATTGTATTTATGATGGGAGGGAAATACATAATGTTTTTACTAAGGGGAAACCAGAACTTTAACTTAAAGAGTTTTCAACTTTTATTTTTTTCCTTAAGCATAATTCTATTGAATTATTATAGTAACCCATCATTTTCTCAAATGATTCCATCTCAAGATGGAGAGATTCACTTGGGTGTTGCATCTTGCGCTGGAAGCACATGCCATGGCGCGTTAGCACCACTTCCGGGATCAAATGTATTACAAAATGAATATATTACCTGGCAAGAGAAAGATAAGCATTCTAGAGCATACAAAGTACTCTTAAATGATAGATCAAAAAGAATAGCAAAGAATTTAGGATTGAAATCAGCTCATAAAGCTCAGATTTGCCTCAATTGTCATGCAGATAATGTTGAAGAAAAATTTAGGCATTCAACTTTCAAAATTTCAGATGGTGTAACCTGCGAAGCTTGCCATGGTGGCGCTGGGCGATGGATTGGCACACATATTACACCGACAGCAACTCATAAAAATAATATTGCTAACGGTTTATACCCAACAGCTGATCCATTAAGTAGGGCAAAAATGTGTCTTTCATGTCACTTTGGGGATGATACTAGATTTATAACTCATAGAATTATGGGGGCTGGGCACCCAAGAATGAGCTTTGAATTAGATACTTTTACTGCAATTGAACCTGCTCATTTTGTGATTGATAAAGATTACATTAAAAGAGGCAAGATAAATGCAGGAAGTGTAAAAACCTGGGCAATAGGCCAAGTTATAGCAATAAACCTTATGCTTGATGTTTTGCGTGATCCAAAAAGAAATATGGATGGTTTTTTTCCTGAATTAATTGTTTTTGATTGTCATGGTTGTCACAGTCCTATGAGTAAATTGCAATGGTCTAAAAGAGAAGGTACCGGTTCATTGGGGCCCGGAATACCAAGATTTAATGACTCAAACCTGCTAATGTTGATGGTTATTTCTTCTCAAATAGATCCCAATATTAGTGATAATTTGAAAACTGGTTTGGTTGCTTTGCATGAGTCAATGCGTAAAGATAGAGATTCTATGATTAGATCTGCTTCAGAATTAAAAAAAATTACTAATCAACTTGTAGAAAAATTTAATGAATATAATTTTCAAATTACAGACATGTCAAAAATGCTGAATACTATAATTGATAATGCATTAAATGGAAATTATATAGATTACCCAGTAGCCGAGCAAGCATCTATGGCTATAGGTTCTATAATTAAAGGAATGTCTGACTTAGGGGCAATTGATAAAAACAAAATAAAAGTTGTAAATAACTCCCTTGAAAAAATATATACTGCAGTTGATGACCCTGAAAAATTTGAGCCTAAATCTTTTATTGCTTCTTTAAAGAATTTCAGAAACTCTGTGAATTAATCTAATTAGTAATATTGCCTGCAATATTCATCTTTCCTTTGTGAGGAAGGTGGAATTCATGACAGGAAATGCAAGTTGATGGCACTTTTTGAGATGCTTTCTCTCCACCGTGACAATTTTGGCAAGTCTCTACTTTAGGAAGAAGAACATCAGATGAACTGCTCGAATTACTTACTAAATGACAGCTAGAACAGTCCGAAACTGTGTGTTTTGCATGATTAAACATACCTTTGGGCAACCAACGATCTGTAACTAAAACAGGTGCTATTTTATAATCATCAGTATCCTCATTAATTGTTAGAATATTATGACAGCTCCCACAAGCTGCCCTATTTGTAATTCGAAGGATTATTCTTTTAGCTTTCATTTCCGCCCACTCTAAAGCTTCATATTTTTGTTCTTCAGTAACTTTAGATTCATTTCCAGGTCTTCTTCTGTTTATAGATTCTTCAACTTTTTGCTCTTTTATGAAACCTCTTAAAGCTAAATCACTATAAAACTCTCTTAAACTTAGCTTTACCGTATTAAAATCAGCATGTGGAAGAAGTCGGGCTGGTTGATCAGCATCAAAATTTAATAAATGACAATCACTGCAATGTTCGTCCATTCTGATTGGCATAAAATTATTTCCTACTTGAACATGACAATCTGCGCAACCAAGTATTTTGGTCTCACCAGTTTTAGCAACAAAAACACCTGTACCCTTCATATGTGTATCATGAGGAAAATAAAGGTTGGAGTTTTCTTTGGGAGGTACCTCTCTATCTAAACTTATTCTTTCAGTTGTACCCTTAGTTGCATTTGTAATTACTGTGGGGCTAAATTGAGGATGATTTTTTTCAAAATCTGAAACATTTTTTAAATTAGAACTCAAGGCAATTTTTTCAATTTGAGTATGACAATTTGCACAAAAAGATTGATCACTTCTTACTATACTCATATTGCCTTGATGCTCTTTATGACAACTTTGGCAACTTGCCTCAGTAATATTTTTCATATCTTGATAACCATCTGGTTCAACATGTTGGCCAACTTCAGAATGACAACTTGAACAAACTGTATTTTTAACCTGCTGGAATGGCTTTTCATGACAAACACTACAATCATTCCCGATGAACTTATGTGAACCAGAAATTTCTCCACTAGTCCATGCAATATCACCATTAGATGGCCAATGTTTTTTTTCTAATGATTTTTTTCCTAAATTTGTGTCAACAAGAATATACCTATCAGCTACAGGCCAAATTAGAAATACTGATAAAATTATTATTGCAAAAGCCCAAGAGTATGACCTTTTGCCAAATAATACTTGGTCTATTCTTGTTCTACTATTTGTTTTCAAAGATTTTAAGCTAGTCTGAACTTCTCTAACTAATTCAACTGAAATAACTAAATCAAAATCTTTAACAGTTTCTAATATTTTTATATCGTAAGGCCCTATGGTTATAATTGACCCTGATTTAATTAAACTCGATCTTTTTGAAAAACCATCAATTAATGTATTACCTCCAGCACCATCAACTTCATAAAAAAATTCAGAATTTCTATGGTGAATTGAACCTTCGATGAGTAAAACTCCAACAGACTGAAGAATAACTTCATTTGAAGAACCTCTTCCAAAACTTATTGTTTCTGCATTAATTTCCTCATCCCTTGAAGAAATTGCCCCATCTCGTTTTTTAGTTAAGTAACGAATTAAAACTCTCAAAGCAACCTACCAGTATAAAAATACAACTAAAATATGAATGACTAATGCAACAATTAGTGCAACGGTAAAAGGTATATGAACGTAAAGCCAAACATCTAGCCAAGCTTTATACTTTATATCTTTTCTAATTCTATTTAATAACTCTACTTTTCTTGCCATAACTGTAACTAATTTTCTAGCAGAGTCTGCTTCATCCCCTGTGAAATTCTCAGCCAGTTTGCTAATTTTTTCTAATGCTCTAGTGCTTATACAATTTTTATCAACTCCTGATAGCTGCCTTAGTAAAGAACCACCTAAAATAGTTTTCTTATCAGACTCCTCAACTAATGAATAAACTTCGTCATTAAGATCCTGAGCAATTACCAAACACTCACTACTCATACTAGCTACTAACTCCCAAACATCACCAACTGACGCCTCACCTCTGTTAATTGTCCTTAATTTTGGATATCTCATATATGCATACAAACCAAATAGGCCGCTTGACACTACAATTATCATAAAAATATATGCCAATGTATGAATATTAAGACCAAACTGAAAACCGCTATGTAAAGTAGCTATGATTAACAGAGCAATACCTAAATATACGTGCGCCGATGCCCAATCTTCTAAAACTAATTTACCCGACCCATAGCTTCTTTTCCTTATACCATACCAAGCTAGCCAAATTATCAATAATAAACTTATAATACCAAGCGTATACCCTAACCACGTACCACCATTTGGTTTTCCAAGAGGTTCATGAATTACATATGCAATAATACATATACTTACTAAGACAGTAGATATTTTTAAATATAAAAAATTTTTAAATACTAATAATGACGAATGCATTTCTGTTCCAAATTCATCTGATTAATTTCTTCCTGCTAGTTCGGACAATGAGAAAAAATTTTCAGGGCTAACTCTTATTGCTGCTCCTGTTGGGCAAGCTCTAACACATGATGCACCACCATCTAAATCTTTACACATATCACATTTAACAGCTTTTTTTCTAGCACCTTCATTAGAGTGATCTTTATTCCACTGTTTATTTTCCCCAGGGCCAGGGCCTGAACCAAATAACAACCATGAGAGTAAGCCTGGTTTCTTTGGCGCCTCAGCAGCCATATGAATTACACCATAGGGACAATTGCGCTCACAATTTCCACAACCTATACATTTATCATCTATAAATACCTCACCATTTACAGACCTATGAATGGAGTCAGCAGGACAGTCAGACATACAATGAGGGTGCTCACAATGTCTACATGATGTTGGAACATGAACCGCATTATAGGTAGGACCTGCTTCTCTATTTAACCTTGAAATCCCATCATGTGTCTCAGCACAAGCTTTCTCGCAATTATTACAACCAACACAAAGGTTTTCATCAATTAATAATATATCAGTCGCTTCCCCAACCCCTTGCGCAACAAGAAATTCAATAATATTTCCAGCATCTGGCCGATTATGCATACTCTCCCCCTCGACCAATCTAGATAGTAATTTTTTTTCTACATCAGCCCTTAGTTCATCAGATGTATCTAATAAACCTCTAAACCTTTCTCCATCCATCCATATAACTTCTGTATTTATTGCAGCTTTAATAGTAGCATTTCTTTTTTGGTTATTTAAAAGAGCCATTTCTCCTACATAATGACCAGCAGGTACATATGCTATGACAATTTCTCTTCCACCAATTTTTCTTGATACAGTAACTGAACCTTTTCTTATTAAGTAGACACCATCTTCATCATCACCTTCAGTGAATAAAATTTGACCCGGTTTATAGTTTTTAATTTCTGCCGTTTCTAAAACTGGCGCAAGAGCTTCATTGGTTAAATTAGGAGAAAGGTATGTCCTTAACTGCCTTACAAGCGCAACTTCATTCATTGTTTTCTGAACCGAATCAACAGAATTTATTAATTTTATCATTGTCCTTCTTGGAGACTCTATCAAAATACTTTGCTGTGAAGCAAAAATAGTAGCACTTCTTCTCCTACCAGCTATTAAACCTATTTCTCCAAAAAATTCTCCTGACGATAAGGAAACTGTATTATCAGTGTTATTTTCATCAATGATTATTTTAACACCACCATCAACAATCATATAAAAAGAATTAGTATAATCATTTCTTTTAAAAATTATATCATCTTCATTTGGAACATGGATTGTACTATCTAACAAAAATTCTCTTAACTGCAAACCTGTCAGACCAGACAAAATTGGAACTTGTTTCCTTATATAAGATATTAAAGAATCAATATTATTACCCTCAGTTAGTATTGAATTAAATTTTTCCTCTAACAGTGGTTCATCAGCTGGTTTTATTTTATTACCTTGAATAAACTCAATAACTTCATAGCCCTGGTTCATCGATTGTTTGATTAATGGGAAACCTGCCAAAGCACCAACTATAAAAATACCTTTCTTATTAGATTCATATATTGGAGATAACTCAGGCAATGAAGCTGGATCTTTATTTGGAAATTCTATACCACATGACTCAACAAATTTTCTGGGAGGAATTGCACCCAATCTTGCTATGATTCTATCACACTTTACCTCAGCCTCTCCATCAGAGGTTTCCAAAGTTAATTTCCCAGGTTCAATGAATTTTGGGTTAGAGTTATAAAAACAGATTATCTGGTTATCATCAATTGCCTTCTCGATTAATTTAATATTACCATCTTTTGCTCTTGCAAACTCCCCTCTTCTATTAACAATAAATACATTATTATTTTTTGATAAAGCTACTGCATTTTCAATAGCAGCATCACCTGCTCCAATTACTACTATATTTTCAGCTTCATATTCATCTGGATCATCTAGCTGATATTGAACTTTATCCCAGTCAGAACCAGGAACACCTACTTTCCTCAAGTTTCCTTGTAGCCCAATACCTAAAACAATATATTCTGCATAAATTTCCTCACCACTTTTGAGTTGTATAGTAAATTTACCCTGCTCACCTTTAATTTCTGTAACTTCAGAGTTAAACCTAATATTAACACCTAAATCTTTTGTTTGTTGATTCCATTTTTCTAAAATGTCTTCTCTTATACCAATAGAGAAGTCCATAGAGCTTCTTAAAGGCAATACATCTGGTGTAGCCATCACATGTTTACCTTTTTGAAATTTAAAAATTGTATCAGAAAGGTGATCAGCCTTCTCAATAACTATATGAGAAACTCCAAGCTCAGCTGCTCTACCACCGGCGCTCATTCCACAGGGCCCGCTGCCTATAATTGCTATTTTATAATTTTCTGCCATCTAATATCCCAGTTTAAACAAAAATATTGTACAGTCAAAGGCGCTTCTATTTATTTTAATTAATATACACTGCCAAAATTAAAATACACAAAATTATTTATTTTTTTTTAATAAATTTAGATAAAATTCTTTTATATTTTGGTAAAACTTATTAATATTGTAAGTTGAAAAAAATTTAAATTTGATATTTCTATCAAATTTTGGTCGGAGCGAGTGGATTTGAACCACCGACCCCCACACCCCCAGTGTGGTGCGCTAACCAAGCTGCGCCACGCTCCGAAATACTCTTTTAGATGACCTTTATTTTGTTTTTTGAATTATTTTCTAGAATATCTTTGTAAGTCTCTAATTCATTTATAACTTCATTTAAGATAGCATCAGTTTTTTTGTCCTCTTTTACATTATTGGCTTTTAACATTGGTTTTTGATATTTTTTTTCATGTCCTTTTGAATTTTTTTCTTTAAAAAGCTTCTGAACACCCTTTATTGTATAGCCTTCTTCATATAAAAGACTCCTGATTCTTCGTAAAATATCTAAATCTTCCGGTCTATAATACCTGCGATTACCTCCTCTTTTCAGAGGTTTAATTTGATTAAATTTACTCTCCCAGAATCTTAGAACATGTTGTGGAAGCCCTAATTCCTTAGAAGCTTCGCTAATAGTCCTGAAAGCGTTTGCAGACTTTAAGGTTAATTCACTTTCAGAAATAATAGAATTTTCGTTCAATTACTAAGTCTCTTCATTAAGATTGAACTGCTTATTAGAAGCAGAATTATTTACTTTATTTTTCAAAGTATCAGACGGTCTAAAGACTAAAACTCTTCTTGGAGTGATGGGAACTTCTACACCTGTTTTTGGATTTCTTCCAATTCTTTCCTTTTTATCTCTAACGTAAAAACTTCCAAATGAAGAAATTTTAACACTTTGACCTTTTACCAAAGTATCACTTATCTCCTTTAAGACTGACTCAACTAGATCAGCTGATTCATTTCTTGATAATCCAACTTCTTTATATACAGCTTCGCTTAACTGAGCTCTAGTTAATGTATTATCAGTCATTTTAATTCCTCCAGAAAATATAATAACGGTACTCCCCACTCACGGACAAGCGCAATATGCACATAAGTATAATAAAATCACCTTAAATGAGTAAATTTTGGAATATTTTGTATACTACCACCTTATTAAAGTAGCACCCCACGTAAAACCTCCTCCCATTGCTTCAATAAGAACTAAATCTCCCTTTTTTATTCTTCCATCATTTACAGCAACATCTAATGCTAGAGGTATAGATGCTGCAGATGTATTTGCATGCCTATCAACTGTAATAACTACTTTATCTTCAGGTATACCCAATTTTTTTGCAGTACTATCTAAAATTCTCTTATTTGCTTGATGGGGAATTAACCAATCAACCTCATCTATTGAAATCTTTAAATCAGCCATCAATTCTAAAACTACATTTGACATATTTATAACTGCATGTTTAAAAACTTCCTTACCATCCATTTTTACAAAACCAGTGGTCTGAGTTGATCCAGGACCACCATTTACGTAAAGAGAGTCATGCATTCTACCATCTGAATGAAGTTTGGATGCTATTATTCCTCTACTAAATAAATTATTTGTTTCCTCTTCAGTATCGAGAATAACCGCACCTGCCCCATCACCAAATAAAACACAAGTAGTTCTATCATTCCAATCTAAAATTCTAGAAAAAACTTCTGCCCCAACAACAAGCGCTTTCTTACCTTGACCAGATTTAAGCATACTATCAGCAATTGTTAGAGCGTATACAAAACCTGAGCAAACTGCTTGAACATCAAATGCAATTCCTCCAGTTAAACCTAACTCTGATTGCAAAACAGTAGCTGTTGCAGGGAAAGTCTCATCAGGAGTAGTAGTTGCTAGAATTATTAAGTCGATTTCTTCAACGTTTATCGATGAGTTTTCAATCGCTTTTAATGATGCTCCTAATGCTAGAGTTGATGTTGTTTCATTTTTTGAGGCAATATATCTACTTCTAATTCCTGTTCTGGAAAAAATCCACTCGTCATTAGTATCTACTTTTAACTCTAAATCGGAGTTTGTGATTTTCTTCGTAGGTAAAAAAGAACCAGTACCAGCAATATATGATTTTATATTTTTCATGAATCAATTACTTCGGGAACTGAAGAGTTTTCAACTTTAACCTTTTTTAAATCTTCAATTATCTCTTGATTAAAACCACCTTGTATCATATCAATAGCAACTCCAATAGCATTTGCAAAACCTTTAGCATCTGTTCCACCATGACTTTTTACGACTACACCGTTTAATCCCACAAAAAGAGCACCATTATAACTTCTTGGATCAACTCTTTTTCTAATAGCAGTTAAAGCAGGCTTTGCAAGAAGGTACCCCAATTTGGACAACAAAGATCTTCGGAATGCGGATTTAAGAACTTGACTATAAAATTTAGCTGTACCTTCCGCAGTTTTTAAAGCAATATTCCCCGTAAAACCATCAGTAACAAATACATCTACCGTTCCTGGACCTATATCATCTCCTTCAACAAAACCAGAAAAATTAAAAGCTAAGTTTTGCTCAGATAACTTTAGTATATTTGAAGCTTCCTTTACACTTTCATTACCCTTTAAATCTTCAGTCCCAACGTTAAGGAGACCAACAAGTGGTTTTTTTATTCCTAGTACTATTCTTGCAAAAGCAGCACCCATTATAGCAAATTGAACAAGATTTTCTGAACTACACTCAATATTTGCTCCTAAATCTAAGGTAACACTCTCACCTCTTAGTGATGGGAACACTCCAACTATCGCAGGCCTATCAATTTCATTAACCATTTTTAAAACTATTTTAGCTATTGCCATTAATGCACCTGTATTTCCTGCAGATACAATTCCTTGGGCTTCACCATTTCTAACTGAATCTATAGCTCTTCTCATACTGCTATCTCTAGCTCTTCTTAATGCAGTTGAGGGTTTATCATTGGAAGAAATTATTTGAGAGGTATGCCTAACTTCACATTTTATACTTAATTTTGGAAATTTTTTTAATGCTGTTCCAACTTTATCTGAGTCTCCAAATAAAATATACCTCACTTCAGGGTATCTTTTTCGAGCAATATTAAGACCTTTTATCACCATTCCTGGAGCACGGTCCCCACCCATTGCATCAAGTGCTAAAACTAACTGTTGATCCAATTTAATTATTCCCTAAGAAAATTTTGCCACAAAAAAACTTATTCTTAAATTATACAGATTCTTTTTCTTCAATCACAGATTTACCAGAATAATACCCACAATGATTACATATGTGGTGCGACAATTTTAATTCCCCACAATTTGGACATTCAGAATATCCTGCTTCAACAAGAGAGTCATGAGAACGCCTCATATCCCTTTTTGATTTTGATATTTTTGACTTTGGTACTGCCATATCTTTACCCTTATTTAACTTACTATAGTTTGATTCAACTAAAAATAAAAATTATTTATCACGTTCACAGAAGATATCTTTATATCCACATCATAATCTACACAAGATAATGAGAAAACTCAAAAAAGATTTATATTTTAATTTCTCTAAAATTAAATTTTCCGTAATTTATCTCTTCAAAGGATAGATTTTCTATATATTTTGCCTCACTTTTTACATAATCTACTAAAATTGATGCTACTTCCCTTTCTATCTTGCCCCCATAGATATTTCTAGTTATTGCAGCTTCAAGTTCTTTATCACCTAATTTTAACCCCTCTTCATATGCCTTACACCTCCCATAAAATGAGTCTGCCATAACTTTAATTTTTCTACCCATACCCATATCTCCTACACCAAGCTCTCGAAGGCTTAAATCAAAATCATCAAATAGTTTCGTCATTATATCTCTACCAAAATTTTTTTTATACTTAGTATTTTTTAGGCAACGTACAACTAAATATGTATGTAAAACTATCAATTCAAAACGCCCATCTATGGTATCAGGTACACTTAATTTAGTGTAAAAAATTTTTTTTCTTGATTGACTTACAATAAGCTTAAAGACATTTTCTGCCAATTTTTGTTGCTTAGTCTTTGAAAAAAATCTATTAATAAAGTATAACATTGAAATTAAATTAATGGTTAAGTTAAGAGTATAAAAGTTTTATAATTATAAATATTCAAATAGGATATAGAATAATGTATAAGCAACAAATAAGGTATTTAATTATATTTTTTTTATATTTTTCCATATCTATTTTTGCTCTATCTTGTTCACCCAGCTACACTCAGCATGGCCACCTTGTCGATAATTCTGGCTACGACACTATAGTAGAAAATGGTGACAATAAAAAGACTGTAATTAATAAACTTGGCTCACCATCAAGCAAGGATCCACTCAATGAAAACACTTGGATTTATATTACATCGATTCATGAAAAGAAACCTTTCAAATCCTCTAAAAAAATTGAACAACAAGTTTTAGCAGTGACATTTAATGAAAATGATATACTTATAAATAAAAGAATATACACTTTGAAAGATGGCAAGACATTAAATCTACTTGAGGACAAAACAATTACTTATGGTAAAAAAACATCTCTATTCAGAGAAATTTTTGGTAACCTTGGTAAGTACAGGCCATCACCCAAATAATTTATGCCAAAACTGCTAAAAGAAGCAATGCAACAATATTTGTTATCTTGATCATAGGGTTTACTGCAGGACCAGCTGTGTCTTTATAAGGGTCGCCCACAGTATCACCAGTAACTGCTGCCTTATGAGCTTCAGATCCCTTTCCACCATGATTCCCATCCTCAATGTATTTTTTTGCATTGTCCCATGCTCCACCTCCTGCAGTCATTGAAATAGCTACAAATATTCCAGTAACAATAACTCCAAGCAACATAGCCCCTAACGCGGCAAAAGCAGAACCTTGATCTGCAATTAACAATATAACAACATAAAGTACAATAGGTGCTAATACCGGGAGTAAAGAAGGAATAATCATTTCCTTGATTGCTGACTTGGTAAGAAGGTCAACTGCTTTACTATAATCTGGCTTTCCCGTGCCTTCCATAATGCCGTCTATTTCTTTAAATTGCCTTCTAACTTCATTTACTACCGACCCAGCAGCACGACCAACTGCTGTCATGCTTAGAGCGCCAAAAAGGTATGGGAGCAAACCGCCAATAAATAAACCTACTACCACAAATGGGTTACTTAATGAAAAATCAACATTTACATCTGGAAAATATAAATGCAAATCTTCAGTATAAGCAGCAAATAAAACTAATGCCGCGAGACCTGCTGAACCAATCGCATAACCTTTAGTTACAGCTTTTGTTGTATTTCCAACTGCATCCAAAGCATCAGTTGTATCTCTAACATCACTATCTAACTCGGCCATTTCAGCAATCCCACCTGCATTATCAGTAACAGGTCCATACGCATCAAGCGCAACAACAACACCAGCAAGAGCAAGCATTGTTGTTACTGCTATCGCAATACCAAAAATACCAGCCAAAAGATATGTTGAAATGATACCTGCAACAATGATGATAGCTGGTATAGCTGTTGCCTCCATAGAGACTGCTAGGCCCTGTATAACATTTGTTCCGTGGCCAGTTGTTGATGCTTTAGCAACACTTTGTACAGGCTTGTATTGAGTGCCTGTATAATACTCAGTAACCCAAATAAGTGCACCTGTAATTAACAACCCAATAATTCCACAATAAAATAAAGTCAACCCTGAATAAGTTTCTTCACCTGCAACAAGCTCTGAACCCATACCAATAATACTATCCGTAATAAACCACAAACCTATTGCAGATAAAATTGCTGAAACTATAAACCCACGATAAAGAGCACCCATTATATTTTTTGATTTACCTAATCTTACAAAAAAAGTAGAAATAATTGATGCAAAAATACAAATCCCACCAATGGCTAATGGATAAACAATCATATTTGATGATGTGAAAAGAATAGAACCAAGCACCATCGTTGCTACAATAGTTACTGCATATGTTTCAAATAAATCAGCCGCCATTCCAGCACAGTCTCCAACATTATCCCCAACATTATCAGCTATTACTGCTGGATTTCTTGGATCATCCTCGGGAATACCTGCTTCAACTTTTCCAACAAGATCTGCACCAACATCAGCACCTTTAGTAAATATACCTCCACCAAGCCTTGCAAAGATTGAGATTAATGAACCACCAAAACCGAGTGCGACCAATGGATCAATCAAGTCTCTTCCTTCAGCACCTAGAGCTAGGAGAAGAGCATAATAACCAGCACAAGATAGAAGAGCTAAACCAGCGACCAACATACCCGTAACAGCTCCAGCTTGAAATGATACACTTAGCCCTTCAGCTAAACCTTTTCTTGCAGCCTCTGTTGTCCTTACATTTGCTCTAACAGAGATATTCATTCCTATATATCCAGTTACACCAGATAATATTGCACCAACGGCAAACCCACCTGCCACCTCTGCTCCTAAAATCCAAATAAGTATAAGAAATATTACAATTCCAACTATAGATATTGTGAAATATTGTCTATTTAAATAAGCACTTGCCCCTTCTTGAATAGCTTTAGCTATTTCCTGCATTTTTTCATTTCCAGCATCTTTGGAAAGAACCATTCTACTTGCATAAACTCCATATAATAGAGCCACAATACTTGAAATTATTGAAAACCAAAGCCAATTAGACATTTAAAACCCCAAAGTAATTAAAGTTATATTTTAGATATTAAAATTCAAAAATTGAGAACATAACCAAAGAAAAGCAAATTGTACACATGTGAAACTTCAAAAAAATAAAAAAATCTATTTTTTTGTATTATCGATGCTTATAACCATCAAGAATTAGATCTATTTTCTTAGACTCTTTATCAAAAACCTCAATACCTTCGCCTTGTACGATCATCCCAATTTTAGTAATATTTACCTCCAGAAATTTGGATAAATCAAAAATTTTTGTACTATTCAGTGAATTTGATGTAAATATTATTTCATAGTCATCACCACCATTTAATATTATATTTTTCAATTGATTTTCTGTTAAATTCAATTGACTTATGCAATTTGACACCGGTAATAAAGAATAGTTGACTTCTGCCTTCACATTTGAAGCTAAGCAAATATGATTAAGGTCAGAAATTAATCCATCGGATATGTCAATTGAAGAAGATGCCAAATTAATTAGTTCAGGTCCAAGTTTGTTTCTTGGACAGGGAAGTCTATATTTTTTTATAAAATAATTTTCTAGATCACTATTTGCTATAATATTTTTTTTTAATATTTCTAGTCCAATCTTTGCACTTCCAATTTCTCCAGTAACATAAATATCTTCGCCTGGCATTGCACCATTTCTTCTGATTAATTTATTTTTTTCTATCACTCCAATACAAACTATATTTATAGTAAGAGGCCCAGTAGTAGAAACTGTATCACCACCCATTAAAGAAATATTAAAATTCTTTTGCTCAATTTTTAAACTTTTTGTAAAAGATTTTATCCACTTATCATCTGTTTCTTTAGGAAGAGCAATTGATAAAAAATAATATTTTGGAATAGCACCTTTAGAAACTATATCTGAAATATTTACCCTTATACATTTAGAGGCTATATCTTCTGGATCATCATTAGAAAAAAAGTGAACTTCACTTATCAGCATATCGGTTGAAACAATAAAATGATAACCCTTTGCCTTGGAAAGAACAGCAACATCGTCAGTAAGACCAAAAGAACCTTTATCTCTTGCTAAAGGAGAAAAAAAATCCGATATTATTTCAAATTCATTTCTATTCTTTTTCATAAAAAAGTCTCAAGAAAATTCATTTTCTCTGATTTTTCTTGCCAAACCATCAATAACACCATTTGCTAATAATGGTTGCTGATCATCAAAAAATGCATTAGTGAGGTTAACATATTCATTGATAATAACTTTAGCGGGAATTTCAGCAAATTCCAATAGCTCACATGTAGCTAACCTCAAGATGGCAGCAAGTATTAGTTCAAGTCTATCTAATTTATTGTTTTGCAAATAATCAGATATGAGTTTGTCTATCGACTCCAATGATTTAGATAAATGATTAACCAAATTTTCAAAAAAAACTAAATCCATATCATCTCTCTGATTTTCATATAATAAATGATTATTAGATTGATTAAATTCCTCAATAATTTTTGGAAATGTAATATCATCAAAGTTCTTCTTGTATAATAACTGAACAGCAACTAATCTTGATAAAGACTTACCAATATTCAAATTATTTTTAGAATTATTTATTTTCATTTATCGAATTCTATAAGTTTTTTTTATCTTTACCAAAGCTAAAGTAGCCTTTGCGGCACTCCCTCCTTTATTCCCTTTATCCACATGAGCTCTGTTATTTGCTTGTTCAATATTTTCACATGTAAGAATTCCATTTCCTAGACAAAGATTATTTTTGATTGATAAATAATTTAACCATCGTATACTTTCTGAGCATACATAATCATAATGCGAAGTTTCACCTCTAATTACACAACCTAATGCAATAAAACCATCATACCCAACCTGCTTACTGCTATTAACATTATTGCTAATAATAATATTCATAGCTTGTGCAATCTCCAAAGCTCCCGGAACAGAGACTATTTCAAATGATATATTTTCTGATTCTAATTCTTTTTTTGCCCCTAAGAGTAATTGATCAGAAATTTCTGAATAAAAACGAGATTCAACAATTAAAATTTTCAATTTTTTTTCCATCAAAATATTTCATAATTCAATAGCTATTCTGTCAACTATACTTAAGCCATGTCCATCTAAACCTATTATAGTTCGATCACTATTTGATAATAAGATCATTTTTTTTACACCCAAATCTGCAAGAATTTGTGCTCCTACTCCATAATCTCTTAATGGTTGTTTTTTTACATCTTCTCCCAGCTCAAATAAAACTCTTTCGGACAAACTAGTCGGCCTTGCATCTCTAATTAATACAACGATCCCCTTACCTTTTGCCCCCACCATTTTTAGTGCAGCTGAAAGCTCATCACCCATTCCACTTTTCTCACCCAACAAATCTTTCATTATATTAAACAGATGAACTCTTACCAAAACTGGTTCTTCATCATTGATTAGACCTTTAACTAGTGCAATGTGCTCTGTCTTATCAATAGTATTTTTAAAGATTAACATTTTCCAATCATCACCATAAATTGAATTAAATGGCCTCTCAATTATTCTTTCTACTATTGTGTCATTCGATCTTCTAAAAGCTATAAGCTCTGCAATGCTAGCAATTTTTAAATTATGAAATTTAGCAAACTTAATTAGATCTGGCATTCTAGCCATAGAACCATCATCATTCATAATTTCACATATAACCCCTGAAGGGTTCAAACCTGCAAGTCGTGCTATATCAACTGCAGCTTCCGTATGCCCACTTCTTACTAAAACACCACCCTCCCTTGCAATCAAAGGGAAAACATGTCCAGGAGTCGATATATCAGATGGGCCACAGTTTCCATCTATTGCTACCTGAATAGTCTTATATCTGTCTGAAGCAGATATTCCTGTTGTTACACCTTCCCTAGCTTCAATTGAAACAGTAAATGCAGTTTCAAATTTACTTTGGTTTTTTCTCGCCATGAGTGGAAGATTAAGATCTGAGCACCTTTTTTCAGTTAAGGCTAAACAAATTAGTCCTCTAGCAAATTTTGCCATAAAGTTAATTGAATCAGGTTTTGCTTTTTCAGCAGGAATAATTAAATCACCTTCGTTCTCTCTATCTTCGTCATCAACCAAGATAAACATACGACCATTTTTAGCCTCTTCTATAATTTCTTCAGCTGAACATAAGTAATTATTTTTTTTCATATCAATATTAAGATTAATTATTATTCATTTGATAAATATATCTTGCAAACATATCAACCTCAATATTAGCAAGCTGACCAATATCTATGCTTCCTAGAGTAGTTTTTTTCTGCGTATGGTCAATAATATTTACAGTAAAATCATTTTTATTGGAGTCATTGATAGTCAGGGAAACCCCATCAATAGTAACTGATCCTTTTGGCGCTAGATACTTTTGTAACTCTTTATTCTGCTGAAATGTAAGAATTATTGAACCCGCATCTTGTTTCTTATGTAGTAACTTTATAGTTCCATCAATGTGGCCCGTGACAAAATGACCCCCTATCTCATCTCCAACCTTAAGGCCTTTTTCTAAATTAATTAAACTACCTTCAGACCAGGAAGTAATATTTGTTTTTGAAATAGTTTCATTGGAAACCTCCACTGAAAAAAAATTCTCTTTAGAATCCACAATTGTAAGGCATGGGCCAGAACAAGCTACAGATGAACCAATCGATAAATCTGCATGACTAAAATTTGTTTTAATTGTTAACTTTAAATCATTTCTTTTAGAAATTTCTTCAATTCTTCCAATATCGGTGATTATTCCTGTAAACATGATTATTATAATACCTTATAAGTTTCAATTATATTTTCATCAAATTCTTCTATTCTAATTAGCTTAAATTGCAGTCTATCTGATAAACTGCTAACATTAATGCTCTCTATTGCTGACATACCATCTCCGCCAATTACTGAAGGGGCTCGATAGATAACTAATCTATCAATCAATTTCTCATTCATTAAAGCTGAAGATAGGTTTCCACCACTTTCAACCAAGACGCGCATAATCCCATTACCGGATAACGAGGAAAAAACCTGTTTTAAATTCACACCATAACCAAATCTATCGTTATTTACATTAATTATCTTTACACCAAGATCAATCGATTCCTGATTTATTTTTTCATTTATGGGTATAGATGTGAAAATCCATACTGGTATATTTGAAACATTCTTAAAAATTTCTAAATTGTTTGGGACCCTTCTAAACGCATCCAAAATAATTCTAATAGGTGAATATTTTATCATTCCAGGCAATCGACAAGTTAGGGAAGGGTTATCATTTATAGCAGTAGTTGATGAAATAATTATTGCATCGCTTCTTGCTCTCAGCATATGGGAGTGGTCGCGTGCTGCCTTGGAGGTAATCCACTTGCTTTCACCTGTCCTAGTGGCAATCTTACTATCAATTGAATTTGCTATTTTTAAAGTAGTAAATGGAAGATTATGAAGCTTATTTTTAAAATAACCCTCATTAACTTCAATAGCTTCTTTTTCAAGAACTCCTAAACTTACTTTTATGCCTGAATTTCTTAATCTACTTATACCTTTTCCTGATACTCTTTTATCAGGATCTAAAGTAGCGACAACTACCTCTCTTACACCTGCAGAAATTAATGCATCACAACATGGGGCAGTTTCACCAAAATGATTACATGGCTCGAGAGTAACATAAACGGTAGAGCCTTTTGCTTTATTGCCTGCCATTTCTAATGCAATAGTCTCAGCATGAGGCCGACCACCCTTTGCGGTTACGCCCCTCCCAACTATAATATTTTTGTTAACAATAACACAGCCTACTGAAGGATTTGGGCAAGTAAGCCCTAAACCTCTAGTTGAAATATTAATTGCATGCTGCATATATTTTGAGTCATTCGAGAAGGTCGTCTTCTATACCTCCACCCATTTTACCAACAAATGTTTCAAAGTCTCTAGCCTCTCTGAAATTTCTATATACGGAGGCAAATCTTACATAGGCAACTTGATCTAGATTAGCTAAACCCTCCATTACTAATTCTCCTATAGTATCACTAGAGATATCACTTTCACCTAAACTTTCTAATCTTCTAACAATACCATTAATCATCCTATCAATTCTTTCAGCCTCAACGGGTCTTTTTCTGGTAGCTATAAATATTGATCTAGATAATTTATCCCTGTCAAAAGGGGCATGTTGACCGTTTTTCTTAGCAACAGTAAGTTCCCTTAGTTGCACTCTCTCAAATGTAGTGAACCTTGAACCACAACCAGGACAAAACCTTCTTCGTCTTATTGCTGAGTGATCCTCCGCTGGTCTTGAGTCTTTTACTTGTGTATCATCATTACCACAAAATGGGCAGCGCATTATTCAAACCTCTCTATTTTCGTTAAATCAATTTTTTTAACTCGATTTAAATGTCTTCCTCCTTCAAAACGTGTGTTAATAAATGTATCAACACACCTTTTGGCTATATCTACTTCTATAGTTCTTGCACCTAATGCCATGATATTAGCATCATTGTGAGATCTCGCTAGTCTAGCAGTTTCAATATCGTAACATAATGCAGCACGAATACCATTATGTCTATTTGCAGCCATGGAGATACCTAAACCTGTGCCACAAAAAATTAGTCCAAAATTAGCATCACCCTTCAAAAGTTCTACTGCCGCTAAATGACCAAAGTCTGGGTAGTCTACAGGATCTAAATTATTTGTTCCAATATCTAATACTTTATGACCATTTTTTGACATTTCATCACCAATAATTTTCTTTAAATTATACCCAGCGTGATCTGAAGCTATAATAATTGTTTTTGCTATCATGTGGGTCAACTCGTTCAATTTCGATAGTGTAATTTAAAGTAAGATTATATCAAGTTGAATATAGTTTCTATATTTACTACTAATTTCTCAATAAATTAATTTAAATTAGATAAAATCATTAATAAATTGACTAAAATATAGACTTTAGCCCCCTAAAAACATCTTACCTATTTCTTCACTACTAAGAAGATTTTTCCCGGTATCCTCAAATCTGTTCTTACCCATCACTAAAACATATGCTCTATCAGCAAAAGATAATGCCTCTTTTGCATTTTGCTCAACCATTAAAATGGATACTCCAAGTTTATTTATTTCTATAACCTTATCAAAAATTAATTCAGTAAACTTAGGAGATAAACCTGCTGTTGGTTCATCTAATAGTAGTAAATCAGGATCTAACATTAATGCCCTTCCAATCGCCACCATTTGTCTTTGACCACCAGATAAATTCATTGCTGATTGCTTCTGTTTTTCTTTAAGAGGCGGAAATATTTGATATATTTTTTCAATAGAGTTTTTTAAATCATATTTACTCTTTTTTTTGTTATACGCACCCATCTCTAAATTTTCGTGGACTGATAAAGAGGAGAATACATTATTTTCTTGCGGTACATAACCAATTTTAAAACTTGTTATTTTATCCGTTCGTAAATTTGTTATTTCTTTCCCTTTAAACACTATTGAACCGGAAGCTATATCTACCAGACCACAAATAGATTTCATAGTTGTTGATTTACCTGAACCATTTGGGCCAATTATAACAACAATCTCCCTTTTTTTTACATAAAGAGAGATACCATTTAGTATATTTACACCACCATATCCTCCAAAAATATTGTTAATGGACAAAATTTTATTGTTTCCTTCATTTTGTTCCAAGATAAGCTTCCTTAACTAAATTATTAGCCCTAATTTTTTCAATATCACCCATAGCCAAAACAGAACCTTCTGCCATTACGATAATAGGATCACACAAAGAAGATATTAAATCCATATCATGTTCAATAATACAAAATGTATAACCTCTTTCTTTATTTAATTTTTTTATAAACCCAGATAATTTCTTCATTAGACTTGGATTTACCCCAGCACCGGGCTCATCAAGTAAAATAACTTTTGGATCAGTCATCATAACTTTTCCTAACTCCAGTAATTTTTTTTGACCACCTGATAACTCACCTGCATATTTTCTTGCTAAGTTAGAAATCTCCAGGAAATCTAATACACCTTGTGCTTGCAAAAAAATTTTTTTTTCATCATCTTTGATTTTTTTTGATCCCATTAATGTTAAAATTAAATTCTCACCAACCTGATTTATAGGAACAGCCATTAAGTTATCTAAAACTGTCATGCGTTCAAATGATGCAGGAATTTGGAAGGTTCTTATTAAACCATTTTTGAATAATTTATGTGTTGAAAAATTTGTAACATTTTTTCCATCTAAGATAACTTGACCACTATCAGATTTAAAAAAACCAGTAATTACATTAAATAGTGTAGTTTTACCTGCTCCATTTGGACCTATTAATCCAGTTATACTCTCTGACTTTATATCAAAACTTGTTTCGTTTAGAGCTTTAAGCCCTCCAAAGCTCTTACATATTGACCTTATTGACAGAATAGAATCATCATTATTTAATTTTTTCATTGCTTTATTTCTTGGAATTTCTTTTTTTGTTTTTTTCAATAACATATTCTAATTTATTTATTGCAATCCTCTTCAATTCTACCTCATTTGTATTTGAAGCACCCACAATTGATACCTCTATATTTGTTACAGGGTCTATGGCTGAAACTTTGACATAAGCCCCCACCCAATTAAACTCAAATAAATATTCTTTAATAGACATATTATTCTTACCCAAGTAATATAATATAACATAATTGGCTAAAAAAATAATTCATAATAGTTTTTTATTAATAATCTTAATTGAGTAAATTAATTTCTTTATAATTGGAACCTGTAAATGGATAAAAATACTCTAAAAAGTCTTTTTAGAGATAAAAATTTTATAAAATTATGGAGTGTAGGAGCCGCTGCTATGGGAAATCAGTGGCTAGAGATGCTTGCTATCACAGTTTTTATTTATAATGCTACACAATCCCCATTAGCTGTAACTATTGCTAATTTTGCAAGAGCTGTACCAATGATTTTTCTAGGAGGTTTTACAGGTGTAATATCAGATTATTTTAGTAAAAAGAAAATACTCACAATTGCATATGGTATATTAGTTTTATCATCCTTGTTATTAGCAGGACTTTCATATTTTAATCTAATTGAAATCTGGCACATTATAATTGGAATGACTTTAACTGGAATTGTTTTCTCAACTGATTTTCCCGTAAGGAGAAATATGTTAGGAGATATGGCAGGCACTGACAGAGTAGGAAGTGCAATGGGCTTTGACTCAATAGCTAGAAATGGAACGAGAATTTTGGGCCCCTTCCTTGGCGGAACTGTAATGGAATTTTCTGGCTTACATGGAGCATACTTAATTTTAAGTTTTTTTTATGCATTTAATATGTATCAAATTTTTAAAGTAGATGAATTAAATAATGATAAAGAAAATTTGATATATTCTAATTATTTTAGAGATTTGATTAATGGAATAAACTATGCAAGAAAAGATTCTTCAATTTTAGGGTTTCTATTAATAACTGTAATTATGAACTTGTTTGCTTTCCCTTACATGATAATGGTGCCAGTAATTGCACAAAATCAATTGGATATATCCCCACTATTAATTGGAATTTTAGTCAGCACAGATGGTTTAGGAGCAGTAGCTGGCGCAATATTTATATCACTTATTGGTAAAGCTAAACTTTATAAGTCGTATTACTTTTTTGGTTCATGCATTGTAATGGTTGGTATTTGCCTTTTTGGTTTCAGTAACTATTATATTTTATCAATTTTAATAATGTTTTTAACTGGTTTAGGAATGGGCGGGTTTACAACGATGCAAGGAACTCTTCCATTCATATTAGCACCGAAAGAAATGAGAGCAAGGGTATTAGGTTTAATATCAGTTGGGATTGGAATGAACCCAATTGGAATTTTACTAGTAGGTTTTCTTGCAGTAAAATTTGGCCCTTCTTATTCAATTATTATTTGCTCAATAATAGGACTATCTACATTGATTGGGCTATTTCTAATTAATAAAAAAACTCTCTAGGCAGCTGCATATTTTCCAATATCGTGATAAGACCAAACATCACTAAGAGCATTTAATAGGTCTTCAACCATTTTATCCGAATGATGAGGTGTAGGAGTAAAGCGTAATCTTTCAGTGCCCCTTGGGACAGTTGGGTAATTTATTGGTTGAACATAAATACCATAATCAAAAAGAAGCATATCTGATGCTCTTTTACAACATCTTGCATTACCAACAATTAATGGAACAATATGGGTTTCGGAAGGAATTATGGATAAACCTGACTTAAAAAAACTCGATTTTAGTTTTGCAACTCTTTCTTGGTGCTTTAATCTTAAGTTATTATTTTCTTTTAAAAATTTTACACTAGCCAGTGCACCTGCCGATAAGACAGGAGACATCGAGGTAGTAAAAATAAATGGAGGTGCATAACTTCTTACCACATCTACTATATTTTTTGATGCAGCTATATACCCTCCCATAACTCCAACAGCTTTACCAAGAGTTCCTTCTATAACTGTTATTCTTTCGGCCAAACCTTCTCTTTCAGATATACCTCCACCCTTCTCTCCATAGAGTCCAACAGCATGAACCTCATCTAAATAGGTAATTGCATTATATTTATCCGCCAAATCACAAAATTCTTTAATAGGCGCAATATCTCCATCCATTGAATAAACTGATTCAAAGGCTATTATTTTTGGCTTATTTTTGTCAGTTTTTTTTAATAGCTCTTCTAAATGATTAACATCATTATGACGGAAAATCTTTTTTTCAGATTTGCTTGCTCTTATCCCTGATATCATGGATGCATGATTATTTTCATCAGAAAAAATAACACAATTTGGGATAAGACCTGCCAAAGTACTAAGCGTTGCCTCATTAGATATATATCCGGATGTAAAAATTAAAGCTGCCTCTTTTCCATGCCAAGATGCAATTTCTTCCTCAAGAAGTACATGATAGTGATTAGTACCTGAAATATTTCTAGTACCTCCTGCACCAGCACCACACTCATGAAGGGCATTTTCCATAGACTCTATTACATTAGGATTTTGACCCATTCCTAAATAATCATTAGAACACCATACAATTACATCTTGTGTTTTATTTTCATGAAAATGAGTCGCAACTGGAAAATTGTCCTTTTGCCTGGATAATTCGGCAAAAACCCTATATCGACCCTCATCTTTAAGAGCCTCAATTTTCTCTTTATAAAATTTTTCGTAGTCCATTAAAAATAATTTTGTTACTTTTCTTTATTATTTGATACCCTATATTTATATATAGGTTTTATTATATGCAAGTAGATAAATCAATAAAATGAGCAATTTTATGAGCCATTTAATTTAATGAAATAAAATTAAGCAAATTGTTGAGAATTATTCCTAAATTGTATTATAAATAATGCTAAAAATGATTACAAATGTATATATTAATGTGACTTCAAACGCATAAGGAATTTCAAGAAATTAGGATAAAACCCATGCAACTTAAAGAAATATCTGAATTAAAACCAAGTAAGCGAATAGAATTTAATTGGGAAGACCCTCTTTTAATAGACGATCAACTATCTGAGGAAGAAAAAATAATTCAAAAAACTGCAAGAAACTATGCGGAAAAAGAGTTGATGCCTAGAATTCTTGAAGCAAATAGACATGAAAAATTTGATAGAGAAATTTATAATGAAATGGGTAAAATTGGTATTCTTGGACCAACAATAAAAGGATACGGTTGCCCAGGGGTTGGGTACACCGCATATGGTCTAATAACAAGAGAAATTGAAAGAGTTGACTCATCATATCGCTCAGCATTCAGTGTTCAATCAAGTCTTGTTATGTGGCCAATATCCTCATATGGAACTGAAGAACAAAAAAATAGATTTTTACCAAGTCTTGCAAAAGGCGAGATTATTGGTTGTTTTGGTCTAACAGAACCTGATCATGGCTCAGACCCAGGTTCTATGAAAACATCTGCAAAGAAAACAGATGGTGGATATATTATTAGTGGAAATAAAATGTGGATTACAAATTCACCAATAGCAGATGTTTTTATAGTTTGGGCAAAAGATACTGAAAAAAATAAAATCAGAGGATTCATTCTTGAAAAAGGGATGAAAGGACTTTCCGCACCAAAAATTGAAGGTAAGTTTGCATTAAGAGCATCTGTTACGGGTGAAATAGTAATGGACAATGTGTTTGTTCCTGAAAAGAATGCTTTTCCAGAAATTGAAGGCCTAAAGGGCCCATTTGGTTGTTTAAATAATGCTAGATACGGAATAGCATGGGGAACTATTGGTGCAGCTGAATTTTGTTGGCACGCTGCTAGAAAATATACTCTTGATAGAAAGCAATTTGACAAACCTCTTGCGGCTAATCAACTTATTCAAAAAAAATTAGCTGATATGCAAACTGAAATTTCAATTGGATTAGGAGCTTGCTTGCAAGTTGGAAGATTATTGGATAATGATATGGCAACCCCAGAGCAGATATCAATGATTAAAAGAAACTCATGCGGTAAGGCTCTTGATATTGCAAGAATGTCAAGAGACATGCATGGAGGAAACGGCATTTCAGATGAATATCATGTAATTAGACACGTAATGAATCTTGAGGCTGTTAATACATACGAAGGAACACATGATATTCATGCTTTAATTCTAGGAAGAGCACAAACTGGCATTCAGGCATTTAAATAAAATAGTTTAAAATAATTTATTTTTAATTTAGTTTATATAACTTAGGCTATTATAAGCTATAGATATTTTGGTGACTGCAAATGCTAAAAATTAATCCAAATAGAACCTTCCCTAATGTCAGAATGAGACGAAATAGAAAATCCAACTGGTCAAGACGATTAGTTTCGGAGAATTATTTAAATTTATCAGACATAATAATGCCTATATTTGTTATTGAAGGTTCAAATATAACCCAACCCATTTTGTCAATGCCTGGAATAAATAGAATAAGTATCGATAGAGTAATTGATAAGGCTAAGTTTTGTTATGATATTGGTATTCCAGCTATTGCCCTATTTCCTGTTATTGATCAATCACTTAAATCTGAAGACGGGAGTGAGTCTCTCAAAGAAAATAACCTTATATGCAGAACAATAAAGTCAATAAAAAAGGCAGTTCCACACATTGGCATTATGAGTGATGTTGCTCTAGACCCATATACTAATCATGGACATGATGGAATTTTAAAGGATAATGAAATCTTGAACGATAAGACTATCGATATTCTATGTAGACAGGCAGTCTTACAGGCTGACGCAGGTTGCGATATAATTGCTCCCTCTGATATGATGGACGGTAGAATTGGCAGAATAAGAAATGCACTTGAAATAGAGGGATTTCAAAAAACTCAGATAATGTCTTACGCTGCGAAATACTCATCTTCATTTTATGGGCCTTTTAGAGATGCCGTTGGAAGCGCTAATAGACTTAAAGGGGATAAAAAAACATATCAAATGGATCCAAAAAATACCCAAGAGGCCTTGCATGAAGTAGCTCTAGATATTTCAGAGGGTGCAGACATGATAATGATTAAGCCTGGACTACCTTACTTGGATATTCTATTTCAAGTTAAGTCATCTTTTAAAATACCAACATTTGTTTATCAAGTTAGCGGTGAATACTCTATGATAGCTAACGCTATAAAAAATAACATATTACCAAAAAAAGACTCAATTATTGAGAGTTTAATTGCTTTCAAACGAGCTGGAGCTAATGGTATAGTTACATACTTCGCAGAAGAAGTAGCCTTGCAACTTTCAAAGAGATAAGAATGGAAAAAAGTAACTTAAATGAGAAAAATACGAAACCTAGTATTTTGGGCGCCTCAATATTATTTGGAATTATTGTTGGAGCATCCCTATCAGGTTTTTTAGGTAAATTTGAATTATGGATGCCAATTTTTGGAACTGCTGGTTTAATACTTGGCCTTTACTTGTCAAAAAGTTCAGAAAAATAGAAAATAAAATTTCTAAGGAATAAGAATGAATTTTCAAAATAAAAGAAATATAATTCAAAATATTGAGGATTATGATTTAAATAACATTGAAAAAGATAATTTTTGGGGAATGCACTTAATTGTTGATATGGAAAATTGTGATAAAAAATTGATCCAAGATAAAAAAAATATATATGAATTTTCAAAAAAACTTGTTAATAAAATTGAGATGATACCATTTGGCGAACCTGTAATTGAGTACTTTGCTACTGATAATCCGAAAGCTTCAGGTTTTTCATTAATTCAATTAATTGAGACATCAAATATAAGCGCTCATTTTGCGGACAATTCCCAACGTGTTTTTTTAGATGTATTTTCCTGTAAAGCTTTTATTCCAAAAAAAGTAGTTGAAGTTGCAAAAAATTACTTCCTCCCTGGTAAAATTGTATCTAAACTTATTCTAAGAGGTATTAAGTAATAATAAATAGTATATTCAAATGAATGAAAACTCTTTTTTACTAAATTTAAAATTTTATAAAACTCCCGAAACAAAATGCCCTTATTTACCTGATAAAGTAGAACAGCTTGTTTTTACACATTTAGATAATTCTCATCCGGATTTGACTCATAATTTTTTTGCTAAATCTGGTTTTAGACGAAGTCATGGAATCGTATACAAACCTGATTGCAGAAATTGCTCAGAATGTATTCCAGTAAGAATTAACGCTAAAAAATTTAATAACTCAAGTAAATATAGAAGAATATTGTCGAAAAATAGGGATATCTATTCAAATGAAGTAAAGCTAAATGGCACGGAGGAACAATATAGATTATTTAATAAATATCAAAATTCTCGCCATAAAGATGGTAACATGTCTTCTATGCAACTAGATGATTATAAATCTATGGTAGAAGAATCGCCTGTAGATACTTCCCTTATAGAGTACAGAAATAGCAATGATGAACTATTTGCTGTATCAATAACAGATAGATTATTTGATGGTTATTCTATGGTATATAGTTTCTTTGATTATAAAGAAAAACATAGGAGCCCCGGAAATTTTATGATACTAGACCATATAAATAAAGCAAAAGAGAATGACCTTTCTTTTGTTTACCTTGGTTACTTTATTAAAAATTGTAATAAGATGTCATATAAAAAGAAATTCCAACCAATTGAGGCTTTCCTAAATCAAAACTGGATTAAATTGAAGTAGTATATTTTTTAATAAAATTATAATCGTTAAAGAGTAAATCTATTATTCCTTGGAAAACCTTTTGGTGCAAATTTACCTGCATTAGCCCGCTTGCCTACCCATTGCTTAAAATCATGTTCGACTCTTATTTTATTACCTGAGTGCCAATATAGGCCATTCTTTTGAAAAAAACATATTGCATCAGATAGTTCACCATCACGATATTTTTGAAGTGTAACACCCCTACCTTTAGTCATCGTAGGTAATTCGTCTATTGAAAAAATTAATAATTTCCTATTCTCACCTATTGTAGCAATTTTGTCTCCATTAACAGGTGTACAAACTTTTGCATAGTTTCCTTTTTTAAGATTCATGACTTGTCTACCTGATTTAGTTTGTGAAATAGTGTCAACACCATTAATAAGAAAACCTTTACCATCGGACGAACAAATCAATATTCTTCCACCTTTATAAAAAGTAAAAATAGTTACTAAGTCAGATTCAGCTGGAAGGTCAATAAAAGACCTTACAGGGTCGCCAAAGCCTCGGCCAGACGGAAGTTTATCTACATTAATATTATAAAATCTCCCATTATTTCCAAAAAGAACTAATTTGTCTGTAGTATATGATTTGATCCAAAACCTTGGACCATCACCATCCTTGTGCTTTTCATTATTATCAGGGTTTGAATGGCCTTTAATTGTGCGTATCCAACCTTTTTTTGAACATAAAATTGTTATAGGCTCTTTTTCGATATACTGCTCAATTTCTTTTAATTTTACTTTTGGCTCATTTCCTATAATTGTTTTTCTGACTCCAATATCAGTTTTTTTACCAAATTTAATTTTTATTTCATTAATTTCCTCTTTAATTTTCTCCCATCTCTTTTGTTTATATTTAAGTAGTGATTTTATTTCAGATTTTTGTTTTTTTAGATCATCATATTCTTTTTTTATCTGTTTTTCTTCGAGCTTTCTCAGTGCTCTTAGCTTCATATTTAAAATAGCTTCTACTTGAACGTCACTTAATTTAAAATTACTGATTAAAATAGGTTTTGGACTATCATTACCTCTAATTATTTTTATTAATTTGTCTAAATTTAAATATACAACTAGATAACCAGATAAAATTTCCATTTTATTTTCTATCTTATTTAAACGATACTTCAAAATTCTGGTAAAAACTTCTAATCTATGTTTAAGAAATGAGTCTAAGACTGACTTCAAATTCATTAATTTTGGAATTTTCCCATTTTCCAAAACATTCATATTTAAATTAAATTTTGTTTCTAATTCCGAGTTTTTAAATAGCAATTCCATAAACTCAGATGGATCTAGGTCATATGACTTTGGCATAATAACTATGCGAACTTCTTCGGTGGATTCATCTCTAATATTTTCAAGAATTGGCAATTTTTTTTGTAAGATTAAATCAGCTAATCTTTCAATAAGTCTACTTTTTTGAACTTGAAATGGTAGCTCATGGATTACTATATTCCATTTTTTACTCCCATTCTTTTCTACTGACCATTTTGCCCTAACCCTCATACTACCTTTACCTTGAGAATATATTTCTTTAATTGTTTTTTTAGATTCGACTAGAATTCCTCCTGTTGGAAAGTCCGGGCCAGAAATATAATTAAAGATTTTTTGTATATTTCCCTCAGGAGAATCGATTAAATATAATAAAGCGTTGCAAATTTCTTCAACATTATGAGGAGGAATACTTGTAGCCATTCCCACAGCAATTCCTGTAGAACCGTTTGCCAATAAATTTGGAAATTTTCCTGGCATTACGACTGGTTCATTTTCACTACCATCGTAAGTTTCCATAAAATCTATTGCATCTTCATCAATACCTTCCATTAATGATTCAGCAATTGATGTAAGTCTGGATTCTGTATACCTCATGGCGGCAGGATTATCACCATCAATATTTCCAAAATTACCTTGACCATCTACTAAAGGATAACGAGCTGAAAAACTTTGAGCTAGACGAACAAGGGCATCATAAACAGACTGATCTCCATGAGGATGAAATTTTCCTATAACATCACCAACCACTCTTGCACATTTTTTAAAACCTGATTTTGGTTCAAGGTTTAACTCTCTCATTGCAAATAGCAATCTTCTATGAACTGGTTTTAAACCATCTCTTACATCTGGGAGAGATCGAGATGTTATTGTAGATAAAGCATATGCTAAATATTTATCACCAAGAAGTTTAGAAAATTCAGCATCTTCATATTTTGTATTTTTATTACTTATAGTCTCAGTTTTTTTTATCATAATTTTTAATTTTTTCTATTTTATCTGCTAGCCTCATACGATTTAAAGGTAAATCTTTTCCTAACTCTTTATAAAGAAATTTTTTTAAGAAATAACCAGTTAAAATAAGGCCTTTGTAAATTTCCCCTATATCGCTTGAGTATTTTTTTTCTATTAGAAAAGACGGAAGAGGAAGGAGTTTATTACTATAGTCAACACCTATATCATATGATACAGCTTTACCAGTTTTTGGAGAAATCCATACTAAATTTTCTTTTTTACCAGTGACTACGCATGAAGATAAATCTAAACCAAAGCCCAAAACCGATAACATCTCTAATTCAAAAAATATGTATTTTGAAATCAATACCTCTTTATAATTACTAAATAAGGTGAATAAGTTATATACATCATTATAAATAGTTGGAAATGCCTCTCGTTCGGGCAAAGTTTCATTACAAATTGAACAGATAGACGAGAGTGTTAATAAATTTATTGGGTGATAAAGAAAATTAGATGATGATGACTCAATTAATTCCAGGTTATACGTGCCAAGACTTTCTTCAATTCTAGAACGCCAATTAACTCTTACTAAATTGCCTGGTTGAATTATAGAACGCATATTTTTTTTATTGATACTTCTCAAGAAACCAGAATGTTTACCTCTTTTTTTAGTAAGTAAGCTTAAAATAAGTGCTGACTCACCATATCTTTTAGATGATAAAACAAATGCATCATCTGTCCAATTCATAAAATTTACCTTTTTAAAATTATTTAAAATTTAAACAAAATATAATCACTTCTAATTAAGAAAAATCAACTTTTTTAGATATTTAAATCCCAATTTTTATCAACTTTAATAAACAATTTTAGGAAAACTTTCATGTTTAGTAACTTCTCTATTTCAACTCTAGCTGAAATTCCTATCTCTTTAATTTTTCTTCCCTCTTTACCAATAATAATAATTTTTTGACTTTGTTTTTTTACAAATATAGTTTGCGAAATATTTACATAATTTTTTTTTGTCTCTTTCCAGCCAGTTGTTTGTACTTTTAATGAGTAAGGGAGTTCTTGGCTTAAAAATAAAAAGAGCTTCTCTCTTGTGATTTCTGATACTAATTCTCTCATTGGAATATCACTTATTTGTTCCTCAGGATAAAACCATTTAGAATTTGGCAATTTTAGTGAAATAAATTTTATTAAATCACTAACTCCATCACCATTTAGGGAAGAAATAAAAAAAATTGACATGTATTGATCTTTACTTTCAAACCTTTCAATAACTTGAAGTAGCTTATTTTTTTTTAATTTATCAATTTTATTTATAACAAGGATTGTTTTATTTATTTTTTTTCCTAATGCATCAAAAATTATTTTATTTTCTTCTAATAGTTTCTCAGGATTTTTTGAACCATCAATTAAGAAAATATTTATGTCTGAATCTTTTATGCTCGACCATGCGATACTCATCATCGCTAAATTTAATTTACCTTTTGGCTTTATGATTCCTGGTATATCTACAAAAATTAATTGAGAAGAATTATAATTAACTATACCTAAAATTCGCGATCTGGTTGTCTGAACCTTTGGGGAGACTATAGCAACTTTTTGACCAATAACTCTATTCATAAAAGTTGATTTACCAGAATTAGGGGCACCTATTAAAGTTATATAACCAGCAAATGTTTCCATATTAACTGAATGTTTGCTATTTTTTAATTTGTGCATATTTTATTTTCTTTAAGTGATCCAATAATTTTTTAGCAGCCTCTTGTTGTGCTTTTCTTTTTGTAACACCATTACCAGTATACTTTTCAAAACCAGGTAAAATAACTTCAACCAGAAAATTTGGATTATGAGAAGGACCACTAGATGAAATTTCACAATATTCAGGTGTAACACCCAGGTTGGCATGCGACCATTCTTGTAAAGCGCTTTTTGAGTCTTTTATTGATAATTCTTTTTCTAAAATTAAGTCTTCCCAAAAAGTATTTATAAATTTTTCTGCATTTGAAATACCACCATCTAAATAGATTGCAGCAATTAAAGCTTCACAAGTATCTGCCAATATTGCTGATTTAAACCTTCCACCATTTTTTTCTTCACTCTGAGAAATATAGATAAATTTTCCTAATGAAATTCTTTCTGCTACTTTTACTAATGTTTCACTCCTCACTAAGTAATTAAACTTTTGTGCAAGATCGCCTGTCTTTGCATCAGGAAAGTCGGAATATAATTTTTTTGCTATAATTAAACCTAAAACCCTATCACCTAAAAATTCAAGCTTATCATTACTCTCGAATTTGTTGAGGACCGAAGAATGAGTTAATGCTTTTTTAATCAGGTTAAAATCTTTAAATTTATAACCAATTTTAATATATAATTTAGAAAAATTATCCATTCTTAGTTAACGAATCATCATTAAAATTCTATTAAACCTTATCTTCCAATCATATAATGAGAAAAATAATATCTCAGCTTTACCAACAAAATTTATAACTGGAACCTGGCCAACTTGTGAAAATCTACTATCTGCAGAGTCGTCTCTGTTATCACCCATCATAAAAACATGACCAGGTTTAATTTTATATACTCTGGTATTATCAGCTACCGAGTCTTCGTTTGTATCTAAAGTTAGATATTCAACACCGTTTGGAAGTATCTCTTTATATTGCTCAACTCTTACTGTGTTACCATATCTATCTTTTTCATAAAAATCTTTTACTTTTTCTCTAATTACCTTTTTATTGTTGATGAAAAGAACGCCATCTCTAATTTGTATTTCATCTCCTGGTAAACCAATTACTCTTTTTATATAATCTGTAGAATTATCACTAGGCAATTTAAATACAGCTACATCACCTCTTTCTGGATACTTCGAAAAAATTCTACCATTAAAAATTGGTAAGCCCAGCGGTATTGAGTATCTACTATATCCATATGAAAACTTTGAAACAAAAAGATAATCTCCGACCAATAAAGAAGGTTTCATAGAACCTGAAGGTATATTGAAAGGCTCATAACCTACAGTTCTTATTAGCATTGCGATTATAATTGCATAAATAAGGGTCTTGATTGTTTCAAATATACCCCCTTTTTGTTTTTTTTTGTTTAATTTTTTTTCTTTCAAGTTATATCCTTAATACATTATTTTATTTATCAGTTTATTGAGATAATTACTGTTGCAAATGCATATGGTGGTTCGTCAGTTATTGAGAGATCAATTTGTAATTTTGAGTCCTTAGGAGTAATCTTAATTAATCTATCTAACGCGCCTCCTGAAAGCTGCATAGTAGGTTTTCCTGAGCTTAAATTGACAACCGATAGATCTTTCATAAAAACCCCTTGTCTAAACCCAGTTCCTAACGCCTTTGAACATGCTTCTTTTGCGGCAAATCTTTTAGCATAAGAAGCTACTCTATTAACTCTGGATTCTGATTTTTTTATTTCAGTCTGACTATAAACTCTATTAATAAACTTATCACCATATCGGTTAATTACAGACTCTATTCTGTCAATATTTATAATATCAGTGCCAATTCCAACAATCATTGTTAATTTTTCTAAATTAAATTTCTTGAAGACAAAATAATTGATTTCATTTCTTTTATCGCATTGTCAATACCTATAAAGATAGCCTCACCAATCAAAAAATGTCCAATATTAAGTTCTACTATATCCTTTATTTTTGCTATTTCGAATACATTATCAAATGTAAGACCGTGACCTGCGTGACATTCCATACCCAATTTTACAACTTCTTTAGAATTATTTTTAATTTTTTTCAATTCATTCAACATTAAATTACCTTGAAAGTTGCTATAAGTACCTGTATGAAGCTCGACCACGGGAACTCCAATTGAAGCAGCAGCCTCTATTTGAGAATATTCTGGCTCAATAAATAAGGCAACTTTTATTCCCCTTTCCATAAGCTTACCGATTGCTGGGGCTATTTTTTTCTGAAACTTAACAACATCTAGACCACCTTCAGTTGTTTTTTCTTCTCGTTTCTCAGGAACCAAACAAACTGAATTAGGTTTTTGATTATACGCAAAATTTATCATTTCATCTGTACATGCAATCTCTAGGTTAATCGGGACATTCATTTTTTGAATTAAATTTTCTACATCTTGATCGTTAACGTGTCTTCTATCTTCTCTCAGGTGAATAGTAATCACATCAGCCCCGGCATCTACTGCTATTTTAGCAGCTCTAAGAGGGTCAGGATTTAAACCACCTCTAGCATTTCTAATAGTCGCAACATGATCAATATTTACACCCAATCTTATATATTTATTTTTTTTATTTTCCATTTTAGCATTAAATCTCTTAAATATTTATTTGTTAATTTTTTTCTTTTTGTCTATTCTTATCTTTCTTGCTGCACGATATGAGACAATTAGATATTTTGTAGGGTAATATGAAGCAAACCAAGTTACTGGAGCCATAATTAAGCCACCAATCAACATGGGTATTAAAACTTCATTCACATTATTTGTTATAGAGCTATTTGTTATTTCAAGGTCAGTATCAATATTATTTGAAAAATCTCCTATAACCCACCTACCTAAGTTTAGAATCCAAAACCAAATTAAAGGAAAAGTCCAAGGGTTTCCAATTGCTGTTCCTATTGCAGAAGCAATCAAATTACCTCCAATTAACCACGCAAAAAATGCCGCTCCAACAAAATGAAACCCTATAAGTGGAGTAAATGAAACTGCTACACCACATGCAAATCCAGCAGCAATTGAATATGAAGAACCAGGCAATCGAATAAAGCGATATCTACTATATTTAACTGCTCTTTTGATACCAGTTTTTGGCCAAAAAAAATTAATTATAACTTTAAAATAATTTTTCGGTTTACGACTTCCAAATAGCAATTAAGTTAACCCTCTACTTCCTGGCTTTATGGGTTTAATTTCCAAAAGTTTATCTGGAATTTCGTTGGGTGAATAGATGGGAATACTTAATCTTAATAAAGAAATAATACCTAATTTAGAAAACGTAAAATTAGATGTTCTATCAACCAAACAAGCAATACCGATGACTTTACCACCATGACACTCTACATAGCTTATGCATTCATTAGAGCTTTTTCCAGTAGTTATAACATCTTCAATTATAAGAACCCTTGTGCCTCGAGAAAATTTAAAACCTCTTCTTAAGGTAAACGCGCCCTCAACTCTCTCTAGAAAAATCGATTTTTTGTTGATTTTTTTTGAAATTACATAACCAATAATTATTCCACCTATTGCAGGTGATAATACTATATCGATTTTATCTAAGTTAATATTTTCTTTTATTTTATTTGCTAAAATTTCACACAAATATTCGGATTTTTTTGGATCCATAAATATTTTTGCACATTGCAAATACATTGCACTATGAAAGCCTGAGCTAAGAATGAAGTGCCCTTCCAGAAGAGCACCAGACTTTTTGAAATAGTTTAATATATCTTCGTCTTTCATTCACGAAGCCTGTCAACATTATGGACCATTGGTTCAGCTCTTAAAGCTGCAATTATTTCTGTTAGATGTTTAACATCTCTTACCTCTATGTCAAACCTAAAATCAAAATAATCTTCTGATCTATTTGCAATTAAAATATTATTTATATTTCCTAAGTTTGAAGATACTATTCCTGTAACAGCATGCAAAGCACCTGGCTCGTTTGTGAGAGTAAGCTTTATTCTACCCACTAAATAACTTATCTCATCACTACTCTTATCCCAAGAAACATCAAGCCAGTTTTCAGGTACACTTCCAAAATTTTCTAAACTCGCGCAATCAATTGTATGAACGGTAATACCTCGTCCAGGAGTCTGAATACCAACGATCCTATCACCAATTAAGGGATGACAACAAGTTGCTAGATGAACTGCCATACCTGGTATGAGGCCCTTAATGGGAATAGAATGATCACCACCTTTAGATTGACCATGCCTGACCTTATTTATTGCATTTCTAAAAAAATTTGGAGCAAGTGACCTAACAAAACTTTTTTGTTCAAAATTTTCAGGGTTTATAGCATCTATAACATGCTTACCAGAAATTAGACCTTCACCAATACTTGCAAAAAGCTCTTCGTCTGTTTTAAATTCAAAAATTTTTCTTGCTCGAAAAATATTCTTTTTATTATTATCTAAATTACTATTTGAAAAGGATCTCTCTAAAATTGCTTTACCCAGGTCAACATACTCACTTAATTGTTGATCCCTAATAAACCTACGAATAGCTGAACGTGCTTTACCAGTGGCAACGAAATTAAGCCATATTGGCGAGGGAGTTTGAGCAGTTGAAACCATTATTTCTACTTGATCTCCATTTTTTAATACTGATCTAAGAGGTATAATTCTACCATTAACCTTAGCACCTACACAGTTATCACCTATCTGAGTATGAACTGCGTAAGCAAAATCAACAGGTGTAGATCCAGTGGGAAGACTATATAGCTCTCCCTTTGGAGAAAAACAAAATACCTGATCTTGGTACATTTCTAATTTAGTATTTTCTAAGAATTCCTTCGGGTTACCTCCATGCTCAAGTATTTCTAATAACTCTCTTATCCATCTGTATTGAACTCCATCAAGAGACTTGCTGTTATTTAATTCATCCTTATATTTCCAATGCGCTGCAAAACCATATTCTGCAATTTCATTCATTTCTCTCGTACGTATTTGAACCTCAACCCTTCTTCCACTAGATTCAATAACAGTAGTATGAATTGATTTATAACCATTTTGTTTTGGAGTAGATATATAATCTTTAAATCTATCTGGAACAAGAGAATAGTTTTGGTGTATTTTTCCAAGGGCTTTGTAACAATCTTCTATATTATTCACAATAATTCTAAAGGCGACCACATCAGAAAGATTTTCAAAACTTATATTTTTCCTTTGCATTTTTCTCCAAATAGAAAAAGGTTTTTTTTCTCTACCAACAATATCAGAATTAATTGAAGAGTGACTCAGTATTTTTTTTAAATTTTTTTTTATCTGTGAAGTAACATTATCATATTCTTCTTTTAGAAAACTTAATCTTCTTATTATTGAAGAATGGGCTTTAAAGTTCAATTCACTAAAAGCTAAATCCTCTAATTCCTCTTTGATTTCATGCATTCCTATTCTTCCAGCAAGTGGCGCATATATATCCATTGTTTCTGTAGCTATCCTTTTACGTTTTTTCTCACTAGATATAAAATTAAGGGTACGCATATTGTGTAGTCTATCGGCTAACTTTACTAGGAGAACTCTTAGATCATTTGACATTGCTAAAAGTAACTTTCTAAAGTTTTCAGCCTCTTTATTCTTCTCGTTAACAGAATCTAGTTTTAATTGAGATAATTTAGTAACACCGTCTACAAGTTGAGCAACCTCTTTGCCAAAATTTTCTTCTATTTGAACAATTGTAGCTAAAGTATCTTCAACGGTATCATGTAGTAATGCCGTGGCAATTGTTGCTGAGTCTAATCTCATATCAACAATAATTCCTGCAACTGCCAAAGGATGTAGAAAGTATGGATCGCCAGATTCTCTTACTTGTGATTCGTGGGCACGCATTGAAAATGTGTAAGCCTTTTTAATTAACTCCTGATCAAAGTTTGGCTCATAAAGCTTAATCTTATCTATTAGTTGAGCATGCTTCATAAAAAGATAAATCACCTCATAAATAAAGAGATTACTTAGAAACAGTTGAAAAGACTATAAAGTTATTTATTTAGTAAAATTTTTATCATAGATACCTGAGGAATAATTTGACTCATTTTCATCGTATTTTTCAACAGGTCTTTTTGGTTCTGGCTCTGGAACCCAATCACTAGGCATCAGAACGGCCATATCATCTTCTTCAGGCTCGTCAACATCAACTTGTTTCTGTAAACTGTGTATAAGAGATTCTTTTAATTGGTCAGGTGTAAATTTTTGTGCCGCTACCTCTCTTAGAGCTACAACAGGGTTTTTATCGTTATCTCTTTCTACAGTTATTTGAGATCCAGATGATATTTCTCTTGACCTTTGGGCAGCAAGAACAACTAGGTCAAAACGATTTGGATGAATTTCTACACAATCTTCTACTGTTACTCTAGCCATGTTAATCTCAAATTAAACGTTAAACAATATAAATGATAGAACAAATGTATAATATTATCAACTAAAGGAATAAAATATTTAAAAAAAAATAGCTTTTTAGGATATTTTTCTTATAACTTGTCCAACAGGTAATTCGTTTATTAGCTGGCTCACAGATTTTCCTGAAATTGGATGTATCCAGTTTTTATCTAGCTCTTTTAAAGGATATAAAACAAAAGCTCTCTCATGCATTCTTGGGTGTGGAAGGTTTATTTTTGAAATTGATTTTATTTTATTGTAGGATATAACATCTAAATCAAGGGATCTTGGACCCCATTTCTTATCTCTTTTCCTACCAAATTCTTTTTCTATACTATGTAAATTTTTGAGTAATTCTACAGGAGCAAAGGTAGTTTCAATTGAGATTACACTATTTACAAACCAAGGTTGATTCGTTAACGGTACTGGCGCAGAAGAGAAGAAACTTGATTTATTTAGAACTTTAATTGATAAATAACTCATTTTTTCAATAGCTAAATTTAATGAGTCAACTAAACTTAAGTTTTTTTTATACTTTAAATTTGCCCCAAGACCTATATAAATCATTTTAAATAGTTACCGTTTCATGTAAAGAGGTTATAATCTAACTGTGTAAATATAAATGAAGAATTTAGAACCTAAAAAAAATTGTATAAAATGTATAAGACTTTCTAACTTTAGAAAAGAAAATATACTAAAATATCCAAAGTACTTTAACAACCCTGTTTCGTCATTTGGTTCTTTATCATCAGAGCTACTAATAGTAGGCCTGGCACCTGGAATCCATGGGGCAAATAAAACAGGAAGACCATTTACTGGTGATTTTGCAGGAGTGCTTTTATATAAAACTTTAATAAAATTTAAGTTTGCTAATGGTAAATATGACCCTGGGTCATCAGATACATTAAAATTAAATAATTGCAGAATTACAAATGCAGTAAAATGTGTCCCACCAAAAAATAAGCCAGAGACAAAAGAAATAAAAAATTGCAGCTCATATCTAAAAAAAGAAATTTCCTGTATGAAAAACCTTAAAATAATTCTTTCATTAGGAACAGTTGCTCATAATTCTATATTAACTTGTTTTAAACTCAAAATGAAGGATTTTAAATTTAGTCATGGAGAATGTCATAATATAAATAAAAATATTAAACTCATAAACAGTTATCACTGCTCTAGATATAACACTAGCACAAAAAGGTTAAGTGAAAGAATGTTTGAAGATATTTTTGAAGAAATTAGTACTTTTTTATAATCATTTGTTCTTTGACCTTAATATTCTAGCTTTACTTCTTTGCCAGTCCTTAGTTTTAATATCCTGCCTCTTATCATAAGTTTTCTTTCCTCTTGCAATTCCTATTTGTAACTTTGCTATCCCACGATTATTAAAATAAACACTTAAAGGTACAATAGTCATACCTTGTTTTCTTATTGATCCAAGTATTTTACCTATTTCTTTTTTTTTTAATAATAACTTCCTTGGCCTCATAGGCTCATGTTTAAATAATGTTGCTGGTTGATAATCTGAAATATGAAAATTTCTTAACCATATTTCTCCATTGTCATCATAAGCATATGAGTCAACAAGGTTACCTTGGCCAAGTCTTAATGATTTGACTTCTGAACCAAGTAAAATAATACCTGCCTCATAAGTATCGCTTATATGGTAACTGTTTCTGGCTTTTCTGTTTATTGAAACAAATTTATTTTGCTTTTCTTTTGCATTAGCCATGGACTCTATATTAAACCAGCACTTTTCATAGCTGCTTCAATTTTTTTCTCTGTAGTTTCATTTAAAGAAACAAGTGGAAGTCTAACCTCTGAAGAACATTTACCTAATAGGCTCAATGCAAATTTTACGGGAGTAGGACTTGTTTCCAAAAAAAGAGCTATATGAAGAGGCATAAGTTTATCTGTTATAGACAAAGCTGTAACTGGATCATTACTAAACCACGCATCATAAAAATCAGCACAGATCCTGGGCGCAACATTAGCTGTAACTGATATACAACCATGACCTCCATGTGCCATAAAAGCTAATGCAGTAGCATCTTCCCCAGATAATTGACAAAAAGCAGAACCCAATATTAATCTTGTAGATGAAACTCTTGATATATTTGATGTAGCATCTTTAATTCCAATTATATTTGGTAATTCTGCCAATTTAGCTAGGGTACTTTGGTTAATATCAACAACACTTCTACCAGGAATATTATACACAATAATTGGAATATCAACTTCATCATGAATGGCTTTAAAATGAGCAAATAAACCACCTTGTGTTGGTTTATTGTAGTAAGGAGTTACTACTAGAACAGCATCTGCACCAGCAAGCTTTGCATGTTTAGCTAAAGCTACTGCTTCATCTGTTGAATTAGATCCTGCACCTGCTAACACTGGAACCTTACTAGATGAGACTTCAATACACATTTCTACTACTCTCTTATGTTCGTCATGAGATAAAGTAGGTGATTCTCCAGTAGTACCAACAGGCAACAAACCATTTGTACCCTGATCTATTTGCCATTCAACTAATTCTTGAAAAGCCTTCTCATCAACGGCACCGTTTAAAAATGGAGTAGCAAGTGCTACAATTGAGCCTTTTAGCATTTGGAACCTCAAATATGTCACATATCACTAATATATTGTGTATTGTAATGTTTGTAATAATTTGTATCAACAATATTTCTTTATATAATACAAAATTGTTATGAAAGTTATGTATCAGGAAAAATATATTAGAACTCAAGATGGACTAAGAATCTTTTTTAGAGATTATAATCAATATAATTTCGATAATATACCAATTATATGTCTACCTGGATTAACCAGAAATTGTAAAGATTTCCATAATTTTGCTCAATTATTTTCAAATTCTAGTAGAGTTATAAGTATAGATATGAGAGGAAGAGGAAAATCTGAGTATGACAAAAATTTGAAAAATTATTGGAAACCTGATGTATATATGACTGATATTTTTTCTATAACTTCATCACTGAATATTCATAAAGGAATTTATTTAGGAACATCATTAGGCGGTTTAATGGCAATGCAGGTTGCTTTAATTAGACCTTCGTCAGTTTCAGGAATAATTTTAAATGATATTGGGCCCGACCTACCAGTCAACGGGGTAATGAATATCCATAAAAACTTAAAAAATAGGCTTGAATTTAATAATTGGAATGATGCAAAAAATTTTTATGAGAAGAAATATAATTCATATCACCCAAATTTCTCATCCGAACAATGGCTTGAGCAGACAAAAAATACATTTAAAGAAGAAAATAATTTAATTGTAAGTGATTACGACATACGCATAATAACTGGAGCAGTAAAAACATCCCAATCAAATAACTTATGGGAACTGTATTCTTGTATTAATAAAATCCCTACAATATGTCTAAGAGGTGAGTTTTCAGATATTCTGATGGAAGATACTTTCAATAAAATGAAATTAGAAAAAAAAGATTTAATTCAATTAATAGTTAAAAACTGTGGCCATAACCCTCAATTAGATGAGCCAGAAGTAATTGAAGAACTAAAAAAATTTTTTAAATTTGTAAATGATAGTCAAATCAATGAATAAATTTGGTATTAATTTAAATGAGGCTTTTACAAGAATTGAAAAAAAAATTAATGAAACTAAACTTTTAGAAGTGAACGAAATAAATGATAAGTTTGGAATAAGAATATTTGTAAAGCCGGAGTGTAATCAAAAAACTGGTTCTTTTAAATATAGAGGAGCTCTTAACAATATCTCGAAACTAGTAAGTAAGAAAAATATATCTAATCTTGTATGTTTCTCATCTGGAAATCATGGAAAAGCAGTGGCTGCTATAGCTAATAAATTTAATTTAAACTCAACAATCTTTATGCCTGATTCTGCTCCAAAATATAAAATTTTAAATACCAGAAAGTACAACGGAAAAGTACTTCTGCATAAAGGAACAAGATCTAGCATGGAAAAAAGAGCGATAGATTATGCAAAGAATAATAATGCGAATTTAATTAAACCATTTGATGATAGAGATATCATTGCTGGACAAGGAACAATAGGAATAGAAATATGCAAAGAATTTATAGAAAAAAAGTTAAATCTAGATGCAGTTTTAGTTCCTTGCTCTGGAGGAGGACTTGCAGCGGGAATTGCTCTTGCAGTTAAAAAGAGTTTTCCAGATGCAAAAATTCATCCGGTCGAACCAATGAATTTTGATGATACAACGAGATCCCTTTTAGCTGGCAAAATATTGTCAAATAACAAATTAATAAAACAATCTATATGTGATGCTTTACTTGTTCCAAAACCTGGTAAAATTACTTTTAGTATAAACAAAGAACTTTTAAGTTACGGTATTACAGTTTCTGAGGACCAAGTTATTAAAGCCATGCAAATAGGTTACCACTATTTTAATTTAATTTTAGAGCCTGGAGGAGCTGTTGGACTTGCAGTTTTGTTAAAAAAACAATTTAATAATAAATATAAAAATATAGTTATTATTGCATCTGGTGGTAATATTAGTAAAGAAAATCATAAATCATATATGATAAAGAATTAAGGAAATAGAATATGTATAAGGGTATGCTTGTATCGTTTACAGAAATAAATAAAGAAAATGAAGATGAACTTAAATCTTGGTTTGTAAACGAGCATATAGATGAGAGAGCAATAAATACAGAGGGTTTTTTTAGGTCTAGATTATATGAATGTCTGGATAATGGACCAAAATTTTTTGCAACATATGAAACCACTAGTTTTGATATTCTTAGTTCGAATAATTATATGAGCAAAGTTTCAAATCAGACAAAATGGTCTAAAGAAATAATTCCAAAGTTAACCATGCTAGATAGATTAACAGGTAAGGTTACTATAGATAAAATGAGAGGTTATGGCGGGAACATAATTGTTTTTAGATTTTTGCCACTAGAAATGAGAGAAAATAGAGATAATTTGAGAAAAATTTTTCGAACCGAATTTGATCAAATTATTAAATTGAAATTTATTAATGGAATATGCTTAATTGAAAATGACTCAAAAGTATCAACATCTACAGGTAAAAAAGCTGAGAATATTGGAGGCAACCCTAATCTCAATATTAAAGATGAATGGTTGGTTATTATTGAAGGACAAGATGATTTAAAATTGAAAAATTCCTTTGATCGTATTTTTAATAAAAAAATTATTGAGGATAATTTAGGTAAAAAAATTAGCACTAATTCATATAGATTAATATATGGAAATAATAGATAAAATAAAATTTTATTTCGAGAAATTGTATGAAAAAAGTTCATCATTCTATTTTACCTGATTTTTCCCACGATGAAATTTCTAGAGGTCTATTTATCAAGCATTTTTCAATCCATATTGAAAAGGATATTTACTCTAGAATTTACTCTTCGAAACTAAATATGCTACCTAATAAAATTAGTAAAAAAAATGATCTTTATAAATTAAGAAAACAATTACTCAAAAAAGTCGGATACAAATTTTGGAGTAGCTTAAAAAGAATTAATCAGGAATTACTATTTGACAATTTAGGAGAAACTATATTTAGACAAATAAATAGATTTTCATTTAATATAAATAATAGATATTTGAGATTTGGTAATATTAAATTGTCAGAAAAAATTCCCCTACCAAGATATATCACTTCTGTAGATATTCATTGCATGCCTGGGGGATATACAAATGAAATTTCAAAAAATGATTTTTCTGTTGGAACTATGTACGATACTTCTCTTTATCATTATAGTAAAAACTCTCTTGGGAACTATAATGATGATATGGGCAACTGCACTAGTAGTTGGATAAAAACTACATTTCCTTCATTTAAACCAAAAAAAATATTAGATATGGGCTGTGGTGTAGGAAATAATTCAATTCCTTATAAAATTAATTTTAGCAAAGCAAAAGTTTATGCAATAGATGTTTCTGCGCCATTACTAAGGTATGCATATATAAGATCAAACTTAATAAAGACAAATATAAATTTTTTTCAACAAAATGCAGAGAAAACCAATTTTGAAAATGAATCCTTTGATCTAATAGTATCTCATTTACTTACACATGAAACCTCTTTAACTGCATTAAATAATATAATCAGTGAATGTATGAGGTTATTAAAAAATAAAGGGCTAATGGTTCATGTTGAGACAGACTGGGGGACTGAAAAGAGTATTGTAAATAGACTTAACTTGGACTGGGAGACCCATTATAATGCAGAACCATTCAAAACGTCGCATGATCAAATCGATAAGTATAAATTAGCTCAAAAATATGGATTTAAGAAAAAAAATATTCTATTAACAAAAGTTGATAGTCATAGTAAAAATAAGTACTACAATGGAAGATGGAATTTGTTTACTGCTATTAAAGAGACTTAGGAGTTTAAGTTGAAGCACCAAAATACTGACGATAACAAAAAATCTTTGATGTCTGAATTAAATAATATCGTAAATGAAGATGATATTATAGAAAATCAAGATGAATTAGAATTTTATTCATCAGATATATTTTATAAAAGCTCTATAAGTGCTTCTTTGGTAGTTACACCTAGGTCACCTGAACAAGTTGCATCAGTAATTAAATTAATAACATCTTTTGACATACCAGTAATACCTCGAGGAGGAGGAATGTCATACACTGGTGGTTATACCCCTTCTATAGAAGGATCGGTGATTATTGACTTAAGAAAACTTGATAAGATAATTGAAATTAATAAAAAAGATATGTATGTCACAGTAGAGTGTGGAGTTACTTGGAAAAAACTTTACGATGAATTAAAAAAGGAAGGACTAAGAACTCCATACTTTGGCCCATTCTCTGGAATGCATGCAACAGTTGGTGGTGCATTATCTCAAAATAGTGTTTTCTATGGATCCAGTTTGTATGGCTCAGCCGCAGAGTCCGTTCTATCTCTTGATATAGCTTTACAGGACGGAACAATTCTTAAAACTGGATCTAATTCAAATAAACAAGAACCTTCACCATTTTTTAGAACATATGGTCCGGATTTAACAGGTTTATTTTTAGGAGATACTGGTGCTCTTGGGTTCAAAGTAAAAGCTGCTCTTAAACTTATTATTTACCCTGAAGAACAAAGATTTTCTTCATTTGATTTCTCAAATGAAGATGAAATGTTTGAAGCAATGAGTGAAATTACAAGGCAACAACTAGCTCAGGAGTGCTATGGATTTGACCCTTATTTAATGAGTTTAAGAATGAAATTTGAGGGACTAAAAAAAGATTTAAAATCCTTAGGAGATCTATCAAAATCACAAAAAAATATACTATCAAGCGCAAAAGAAGTAATTAAAGTTGCATCAGCAGGAAGACGCTTCATGGAAGGAGTCGGGTATGCTATGCATATTACAATTGAAGGTAAAGATAATATTGAAGTCGAAAATTCTTTAAAAAGGGTTAAAGAGATTGCTGAATTAAACAATGGAAAAGAGATTACTAATAGTTTACCTAAACTAGTAAGAGCTAATCCATTTCTGCCATTAAACAGACTTCTAGGACCAAAAGGAGAGAGATGGGTGCCAATCCATGTTATTTTACCCCATTCAAAAATAAAAAAGATACTAAGAGAGATTAATAATTATTTTGAAACTAATAAGAAAATAATTAAAAAAAATAAAATTCAATATGGTTACCTTACATCAACTATTGGGACATCTGCAGTATTATTAGAACCAACTTTTTTCTGGGAAGACTCTCATTACCAAATTCATAAAAGGTATATAGAAAAATCACATTATAAAAAACTTAGTATTTTTCCTGAAAACCTTGAAGCTAGAAATGCAATGAATAAAATAAGGGAAGATATGTCGATTATATTCATGAACAACGGAGGCGCTCACCTTCAGATTGGTAAAATGTATAAGTTTAGAGAAAATAGATCAGAAACATCGTGGAACTTATTAATATCAATAAAAAAAATTCTTGACCCAAACAATCTTGTAAACCCTGGATCTCTAGGTATAAGATAATTTTTCCTCTAAGAATACATAGAATTAATTTCTAATGAAAAAGCTCTTTCTATTTTACTTCTACGGACCTTCATTGTTGCAGTGACTTCGCCATCATCATGATCTAATTCTTTTTTTAATAAAATAAATTTTTTTATTTTCTCAACGTTAGCAAGGCTATTATTATATTTTTCTATCTCTTTACTAATTAAACTAAAAACCTCCTGTCTTTCAACTAAATTTTTAAAATTAGTATACGGAATTGAGTTACTCTCAGCCCAATTTGCAACTGCATCAAAATCTATTTGAATTAAAGCAGAGGGAAAGCGCCTTCGATCTGCTATTAAAATACACTCTTTGATATAGGGACTAACTTTAACTGTATTTTCAATAACACTTGGTGATAAATTTTTTCCTGCTGATGTTATTACAATATCTTTTTTACGATCAATAATACTAGCCGAACCATCACTGAAGATTTCAGCTATATCTCCAGTATACAACCATCCATCTCTAATTGAATCTTGTGTAGATTTTGGATCATTGTAATACCCTTCAAAAACACAATCTCCTTTAATCAATAACTCCCCATCGTCTGCTATTTTTAAGCTAACACCTTCAAAAGGGAAACCTATAGATCCTTCACTAGCTTTATCTAAAGATTGTATTGTACAAGCGCCTGAGGTCTCAGTCATACCAAATCCTTCCATTAAGGGCATTCCTAAACCCCTAAAAAATTTCAATGTTTCCTGAGAAATTGGAGCAGCACCTGAAATTGCTATCCTGCATTTGGTTAACCCAACACCGTTACGCACATGTCTAAAAATAATCATTTCCCAGAGAAATTTTTCTATAAAAAAAATTAAATTTGATCTTTTCCAAGGGTCATTAAATTTTTTTGATGCTTTTAATGCCTCTCTTAAAACAAAACTTTGTAGATTTTTCTTCTTAGATTGAATAAGAATATCTGACTGCATCTTTTCCCAAATTCTTGGAACACCTAAAAATATAGTCGGAGCTATATCCCTAAGATCTTGTTGAATTGTTCTTATAGACTCTCCAAAATTAGCAGTATATCCACTATGCATAGCATTAAATACAGAAAATAATTGCTCAGCAACATGGCATAATGGTAAATATGAAAGGACATTATCTTTTTTTCCTTTTTTGATAACTTTTTCAGATGCATTACCAATAAAATAAATATTTTTAAATGATATCATTGCTGGTTTGGGTGGACCTGTAGAACCTGAAGTAGGAACAATTAATGCTATATCCTCTGGGGTATGGTTTTTCATACAATTAAGTATTAATTCAGGTTCATTATTGAGTTTTTTTATGCCACCTTCTAAAAATTGAGACCAAGAAAGTAACTTTATATTATTGTATGAATTTAAGCCTCTATTATCGATATAAATAATTTTATTTAATAATGGTAATTTATTTTCTATTTCAAGAATCTTATCAACCTGTTCCTGATCTTCACATATTACAATATTAACATCTGTAGAGAGCAATATATGAAGTATTTCATTGGAAGGTGATGTGGGGTAAACACCAACAGGAATGACCCCAACGAGGTGCATGCCTAATTCCGCAATTAACCATTCCTTTCTATTTTCTGATAGAATCCCTACCTTATCAAATTTTTTAATGCCTAAGTTTAATAAAGCACTTCCTAATCTTGAAGCTTCTCTCTCATATTCTTCCCAAGTTACCTCATTCCAAATACCAAACCTCTTTTGCCTTATAGCCACTTCCCTCGGTCGTGTTTTAGCATAGATTTGAAGGAGACGAGGTAGTGTTTTCATTTCTGCTATACTATTTACATTATTTTTTTTTCTTTGATTTGTTATATTCAATTTATTAACTCAACCATCTTTTTCTTCGTTTATAATGTTTTATATCTCTGTATGATTTGTAACTATCATTACCAACACCTAAATAGAATTCTTGCACGTCAGAGTCTTTTCGTAATTTATCAACTTTTCCCTCAATTACAATTTTTCCAGATTCCATAATGTATATATAATCGGAAAATTTAAAAGCTAAATTTGCATTTTGTTCTACAAGTAAAATAGTAGTGTTAAGGTTCTTATTTATTTTTGATATTATCTTGAATATTTCTCCAACCATCACAGGCGCTAATCCTAATGAAGGCTCATCCATCAATAATAATTTAGGGTTACCAAGCAAGGCCCTTCCAAAAGCTAACATTTGCTGTTCACCTCCAGATAAATATCCTGCCACCTCTTTTCTTCTGGAGTAAAGTGGTTTAAATAAATCATATACTTGTTCATAATCATTTTTTTTAGCTGATTTTTCTAAAGCATAGCTAGCTGCTACTAAATTTTCATTTACTGTTAAATCTGAAAAAATTTTTCTACCCTCTCTGACATAAGCCATACCTGATTTTACTAATTTATCTGCTGATTTACCAAAAGTACTATTACCATTAAATTCAATCTTTCCTTCAGTTATCTCTCCATTTTGAAAACTGAGTATATTTGAAATCGCATTTAATGCTGTCGATTTACCTGCACCATTTGAACCTAGCAAAGAAATAATTTTGCCATCAGGAATTTCAAAAGAAACACCTTTCAGAGCCTGTATTACTCTATGATAGTAAACATTTAAATTTGATACTTTAAGCAAAATTAATCAATCTTCCTGTAGTGGTGCTGAAATAACACCACTACAAAAAATTATCTGGTTTAGGCAGTAATCCAGTCCGAAATCGGAAGGAAAAGACCGTTTGAAGTCTTATAAGAATAAACTCTACCTTGTGCAATGGCATGATTTTCAATAGATACTGGCTTACCCATATACCCACCTGAGTCCCAATTCTTTATAGACTCTAATGACTCAACTAAATTTTTAGCATTAACTTCTTTATCAGCATTAACTGTTTTTTCGATAGCTAACTTAGCTATTTCATAAGTAAACATAATCTGAACTGACCAAGTAGATACGTAACCTGGGAATTCGTCTCCATATTTAGACTTTAAAAAAGCAAAAAATTTCCCATAAGATGGGGCTTCTTTAGCCTCATAAAAATATCTATATGGTGTCACTCCTGAATAACCCTCTAAAAAAGGGCCAGACTGCTTAGTTACCGCGTCAGCAATTATTTTTTCCATGCCCCAGAAAGTTCCTAGAAACTTAGTACTCATTTTAGCCTTTCTTGCACCGCCAATAATTTGTGGCCATACTCCGGTAACATAGCCATGAAGTATAGCATATTCTGGATCAGCTCTTCTTAGTGAACTAATGTGAGTCATTACTTCAGCACCTGCTGGCTTTGTAACTTCTTTTAGCACAACATCAATACCCAGGCTTTTAGCTTTTTTAACTCCATGCTCAATAGGGTCTTTACCAAATTCAGTATCAGAATAAATAAATGCTAATTTCTTTCCACCTTTTGATTTTATGTACTGCAACAATATATCAAACATTGAATTATAAGTTGGGCCAGAGATAAATTGATATGGATGGGTTTTTGGATCAGCTAATTCAGATGAAAAAGATGTGCCTCCACAAAGCACAGGGGTTCTATTTAATTCAGGGGTAACCAATTTCATAAAACCCGTAGAATCTCCTCCATAAAAAACTGGTTTATCATCTGCAGACATTGCTTTCTTAAAGTTAGCAAGTGACTTACTTGGAACATAAGCAGAATCTTCGTAAACAGGCTTAATTTTTTTTCCAGCTATCCCACCAGTTGAGTTAGTCATCTCAACCCAATCTAAATAGTCCTTTAGACCCATACTACCTGCTGCAGCAAAAGGACCGGTCAAAGGGAAAGAACTTGCCATAACCCAAGATTTTGACTCTGCTTTGATAATATTTGGCACTCCAAAAGCAAACGCGCCTGTAAGAGCTGCCGAACTTTTTAAAAAAGATCTTCTGTTTAAATTAAATTTTTTTCTCATAAATTCCTCCATGAATAATATTATAATATTTTATGGTGAAAATGGCCATCTTCCAACATAATTCCAAAATCTTGCCCAAATAGAGGCTATACCCATTGGCTCAAAAATCATAAATCCGATGATCAGTATACCATAAATGAAACTATTTGCAGGAGCTGTATACTCCATTATTGTTGGATTCAAAGGGGTAAGGAACCCCATAACCCATTTTAGAAGTTCAGGAATAATTACAACAAAAAATGCACCAAAAATCGGCCCTAATGTCTGGGCAGAACCACCTACAACTAATGCAGCTAAAAATAAGATAGATAAATGTAGTTCAAATTGACTTGGCAGAATAGCCAGAAAATTATAAGCCCAAAGTGAGCCAGCTAAACCTGCATAAGCGGCCCCTAAGGCAAAAGCCATTAACTTAAATTTTACGATATTTACACCTATAATTTCAGCTGATAGATCCGCGTCTCTTATGGCTATAAAAGCTCTACCTATTCTAGTTCTAAATAAATTTTGCGCAAATAAAATAGATATTATCGCTATGGGAATTATAAAATAATATTTATCATTATCCGAAATGAGTTTCATACCAAATATTTCAATTGGTTCTAAAATAAGTCCACTATCACCACCTGTAAGTGAATCCCAATTTCGTAAAATAAAAATAATAATAAAACTTGCTGCTAATGTAGAAATTGTTAAGTAAAGACCTCTAATCCTTAATGATGGTAAACCAAAAAAAACTCCTATAAGGCCGGTAATTAAAATTGATAAAGGTACATTTAGATAGAAATCTAAATTAAATTGATTTTGTAGAATCGCAGTTGAGTAAGCACCGACACCAACCAATGCTCCATGACCTAAAGACACTAACCCAGTATAACCAGTAAGAATATTTAAACCAACTATTGCGATAATAAAAACTGCAACCTGTGTAAATAAAAAAATAATATACCCGGATGATATAAAAGGTATTATGACCAAAAACACACATAAAAATATAAAAGCTAGTTTATTTGGCCAATCACCAAAGAAAGATTCATCTGAATTATAGTTAGATTTATAATTACCTATAATCAATTTTCAAAGCCTATCTATTTGATGTGTACCCATGAGACCATGAGGCTTAAATATAATTATCAATAATACTATTACATAAGGTACAATTTCTTTATATTGCCCACCCAAAAAATGACTTGCCATTGATTCAACCCAACCAATTATAAAAGCCGCAATAAGAACACCTATAATTGAATCTAGGCCACCGAGAATAACGACACTAATGACACTTAAACCAACAATACCAAGAGAAGGTGTAAGGCTATTTATAGGTGAAAGTAAAATCCCTGCTAGAGATCCAGTAACACATGCTATAATCCAAGAAATTGAGAATACTCCAGAAACATTTATTCCCATCAATGCCGCAGTAGATTGATCTGTAGCAGTTGCTCTAATTGCAACACCACTTTTTGATCTAACAAATATAATTGAAATAATTAAAAAAATTATAATTGCGACTATAAAGCTAAATAACATTTGCCTATTGATTGCTAGAGAACCTATAAAATCAATATCAAGAGGAAATAAGGGTTTTGGGTATTGAGCTGCCGGTGTCCAAATCATAGCTGATAAGCCTTCAAGAACTGATATCAAACCTATGGTAATCATTATTAACGGAAATGGATGCTGACCCATCATTGGCCGCATTAAAAATTTTTCAATAATCATACCTAAGAGTGCACTTGAAACGAATGTAGCCGGTAAAGAAATAAGAAAAACTAACCAATTAGGAGAACCAAAAGAAATTAGAATTTCTGAAAAAGTTAGATAAAAGTATGCTCCAATCATAATTACTGCACCATGAGCAAAATTAAAAACTTTGGTGGCTCTAAATATAAATACAACACCAAGCCCAATAAGGGCGTAAATACCTCCTGAAAATAAACCTGTAATACTATTTTCAATTAAAAATATTGGGTCAAACATTTATAAAATTTCACTTTTACCTAAATAAGCATCAATTACATTCTTATCAGAGGAGACAAAACTAGGATCTCCCTCAGAAATTTTCTTTCCAAAATTAATTGCAATTACTTTGTCTGATATATCCATTACCATTTTCATGTCATGCTCAACAAGAAGGACAGTGGTATCTCTCTCTTCTTTTATATCCAAAATATATCTGGCCATATCTTCTGTTTCTTCTCTATTCATTCCTGCAACTGGCTCATCTAACATCAATAGTTTTGGGCTCATAGCCAAAGCCCTTGCTAATTCTACCCTTTTTTGTAAACCGTATGATAAAATTGCAACAGGAAGTTTTCTTATATGGTCAATTTCAAGAAATTCAATGATTTCTTCCTCTATAAACTTCCTGAGTTTCTTCTCTTCATCTCTAACAGATTTAAATAGCAAACCTGAGGTAATTAAACCTGAGTTCAATTTAGAATGAGCCCCAAGCTTTATATTATCCAAAACTGTCATACCAGGAAAAAGGGATATATTTTGAAATGTCCTTGCTAACCCCATGCTTGCTCTAATATGTGTATTACTTGTGGATATTTCATTATTATTAAACATTATTGATCCAGACGAGGGCTTATAGAATCCAGAAATAACATTGAACAAACTGGTCTTTCCAGCACCATTTGGGCCAATAATTGAAGTTATTGTGCCTTTTTCAACTGATAACGACAATTCATCAATAGCTTTAAGCCCTCCAAAATTTAGAGAAACATTGTTTATTGATAAAAGGCTACTTTGACCCATGTAAAATACCCATAAATAAGTAAATTAAAGAGAATATAACTAAAATAAACAAAAAAAAGAAAATTAAATTCTAAAAAATAAATTGCAACTTGATATTAAAATTAAATGAAATAGAATAATTATAAGTAAATCGCAATATATAGTTTTTTTATCATAATTTTTAACTACATGTTGTTTTTTATTTTGTAAGTAACCATGACTGATAATACTTACAAGAAAATAATAATAAAAGCGAAACTTATTAAGGGAGGTACTTATGCCGGGCTGGTTGGATCAAATAAGAAGATGGCTTTTTCACCTAATTGAAATTGGCCTTGCCCTAATTGCCTTGGGTATAGTTCTTCAAATACTATTTGGGGAGGCTGTCGAATTTTTACCTGGTGATGTTGTTGGTAATTTAACAAATTTACTTCAACAACTTGGAGATAACGGGCTTGTTGGCCTAATAGCGCTTGCTATACTACTTTATCTCTACACTAAGAGAAAAATTTAGTTAAAAAATTAATTTAGTTTTATTTAATAAAATCTTTTTATATGCTTTAGGGAAATTTTAAATGGAATTTTTAGAACAAATTTTCAAAATTGAAAAAAATAATACGACTATAAAAAAAGAATTGATTGCAGGTTTAGCTACTTTTCTTACCATGGCCTATATAATAGTTGTTAATCCACTTATCCTGCAGGATGCTGGCATGGATTTTGGTGCAGTTTTTACAGCAACTATTTTAACGGCAGCTATTGCAACTGCAATTATGGGGCTTTGGGCAAATTGGCCGATAGCATTAGCCCCGGGAATGGGGCTTAACGCATTCTTTGCGTATGGTGTTGTTCTAGGAATGGGGCATAGTTGGCAAATAGCGCTTGGTGCCGTCTTTTGCTCTGGTATACTTTTTGTAATAATTAGTCTTACACCACTAAGACAGTGGATAATTGAAGCAATACCAAGAAGTTTACGTTATGGCATAGGCGCAGGAATTGGTTTCTTTCTTGCAATTATTGGTTTAAAAAACGCTGGAATTGTTGTAGCCAGTGAAGCTACACTTGTTACGCTAGGAAATTTGACAGAATCTTCAGTATTCTTAGCCTGTATTGGTTTCATTGCTATGGTAGCTCTGGATAAACTTAAAGTTCCAGGGTCAATTGTAATTAGCATCATTGCAATTACTATTATCGGCTTAATTACTGGTGATGCAAAATGGGGAGGAGGAAACTTTTTACCTCCCGATATGTCACCAACTTTTCTGGCTTTAGACATCGGAGGAGTATTTACTGCTGGCCTTTATGTTGTTGTTCTAACATTTTTATTCGTTGATTTCTTTGATACTGCCGGAACATTAACCTCAGCAGCGAATTTAGCTGGTAAAGTTGATAATGAAGGTAAAGTTGATGGTTTAGGTAAAGCAATACTGAGTGATTCAGCTGCTACCACAATTGGCTCATTACTAGGCACAAGTAACACAACTAGTTACATTGAAAGCGGAGCTGGTATAAAAGAAGGGGGTAAAACAGGTCTAACAGCTGTAACAGTTTCAGTTTTATTCTTACTATGCTTATTTTTAGCCCCAATCGCAAAAACTATTCCAGGTTGGGCAACAGCACCAGCCTTAGTTTTTGTAGCTACTTTTTTTGCAAGAAACTTGAAAGATCTAGATTGGGATGATGTTACCGCTTATGGTCCAGGTATCCTTGGTGCTGTTATCATGCCCCTTACCTTCTCCATAGCTAACGGAATAGCAATTGCTTTTATAGCTTATACTGCTATTAAAATCGCTACCGGAGCTATGAAAGAGATTCACTTAGCTGTATGGATACTTTCAATTTTAAGCATTCTTTATTATATCAAAGACTTATTTTAGTCAGAGACTAAAAAGCCCTCAAAATTATTTGAGGGCTTTTTTATAAAGTAAGGCTATATAACTAAATAATTAAATCAGTATGCGGCATCTCTTCCATCTAATTTGGCTATTTCTCTAGCATTAGGATTAACTGAAGGTCTAAAGGGCATTTCAACAACCTCAGCATCGACATATTCGCCAACCTTAATAGAATAATTATCAGGAAGATTAACAAATAATTTTGTTCCAACCTGGCTATTTTCTATTGGAACATAACCCATTGCAATATTTGTCTCCAATTCTGGGGAATACCAGGGTGAAGTAATATATCCAACTGCATCAGAATCCTTTTGAGAATGTATTGTCCAAAAATCAGGTGCATATTCCTCAATAGGTTTACCACCTAGTACTAGGCCGACCATAATTAATTTAAAGGGATAGTTTCCAGATTCAATCATTTCTCTTTGCTGATTAAGTTTTTCTTTCCCTATATAGTCTGCTGACTTTTTTCTTGGAACTTGATAGCCTAAATTACATTGAAATGGGCTTGTCTCAAAATCTGCATCTTGGCCCCATGATAAAATTCCAGCAGCTATTCTTCTATGATGAGCAGGAGCAATCACCATTAGATTGTGTGCCTTACCAGCAGAAATAACAGCATTCCAAAGTTTCTCAGCATGAAGAGTAGCATCAATTAAATATATCTCGTAGCCTTTCTCTCCAGAGAAACCACTTTGAGATATAATTACCCTACAACCGTCAACTTCACCCTCCATCAAACCATAAACAGGCACCTCTTTAATTTTTGAACCAAATAAATCAATCATTAAAGCTTCAGATTTAGGGCCTTGGATTTGAACTGGAGCAACATCTATCTCGTTAATTTCAACATTAAATTTTTTTCCTACATTAACTCCTTGAAGCCAAAGCATTAAATCTGAGTCTGCTAAACTAAACCAAAATTCATCTTTGCTTAAACGTAATAGAACAGGATCATTTAATATCCCACCCTCTTCATTACAAAGTATCACATACTTAGCATGCATATCTTTTATTCTTTTAGCATCCCTTGTGATAACATAGTCAACAAATGCCTCAGCATCAGAACCTTTAACTTGTATTTGCCTTTCGACAGCAACATTCCACATTGTTACATGGTTTACTAAAGCATCATACTCCACCATCGCTCCACCATCCTCTGGCTTTACGTAACCTCTAGGGTGATATATTCGGTTATAAATTGTGGCTCTCCAACAACCTTCTTGTATTGACAAGTGCCAGTATGGTGATTTTCTAACACGAGTTGAAATTAACATCTGTACTGGCGTAGGGCCACTCTGTCTTAAATTAATTGGCACTTTCCTGTCACTTTGATCAACACTAGTAATATGATTATAATTATCAGACATTACACAAGCCCCCTTTTAAAAAAATAATTCCTTAGACCGTAAATTAGGATTAGACTCTCTTCAAGAAAATAATTAATAAAAAAGATAAAAACGATTTGTTCAAAAAGGGAAGGCTATGAAAAAACAAGTTAAAGTTCTAGTCATTGGAGGAGGTGTTGTGGGGTTAAGCACACTTTATCACCTTACAAAAAAGGGATTAAAGGATGTTGCTCTTTGTGAGAGAACAGAGCTAACAGCTGGATCAACATGGCATGCAGCAGGATTACTGCCATTATTTAACCTAAGTTATAGTGTTGGACAAATTCATAAATATTCTCTTAATTTATATAAACAATTAGAAAAAGAAACTGGACAAGATGTCGGTCTAAGACAAGTTGGGAATATAAGACTTGCGAGAAATAAAGATAGAATGGATGAATATGAATACTACTCAGGAGTTGCGAAAACAATTGGGGTAAAAGTTGAATTTCTCAAACCAAATGACATAAAGGATATTTGGCCGTTATGTAATACAAATGGTTTAATAGGAGGAATTTTTCATCCAGAGGACGGCTATATTCAACCTGCTGATCTCTCACAGGCTTTTGCTATTGGCGCAAGAAATGCTGGAGCGGAAATCTATAGAAGGACAAAAGTTGAAAAGATTAAAAAATTAAAAAATGAACTTTGGGAAGTGACTACAAATAAGGGTACCATTTTATCAGAACATATTATTAGTTGTTCTGGGAACCACGCAAGACAAACTGGCAAAATGATAGGAATTGATATACCAGTTCTCCCAGTTGAACATCAGTATTTAGTAACTGAGCCTCACCCTGAAATTTTAAAGAGACAGGAAAAAGGTCTCCCTGAAATGGGAGTATTAAGAGAATCAGATTATCCAGGTTCTTATTATATGAGAGAAGAAAGAGGAGGATTAATTCTTGGTCCTTACGAAAAGGGTGCACCCGCTTGTTTCCTAGATGGTCCTCCAGAAAATTTTGAAAATGATCTATTTCCGGGTGATTTAGATAGATTAGAAGTACATATAGAAGCAGCGATAAATCGTGTTCCTGCTTTTGGAGAAGTTGGCGTTAAACAAGTAATAAATGGACCAATTGCTTATACACCAGATGGAAGTCCTCTAATTGGACCTGCGTGGAATGTGAAAAATTTTTGGATTAATGAAGGACATAGCTTTGGAATAACTGCAGCAGGTGGTGCTGGCTGGCAAATAGCTGAATGGCTTGTAAATGGAGAACCATCAATTGATATGATGGGAGTTGATCCAAGAAGATTCGGACCTTATGCATCTAAAGGTTATTTAAAGCTTAAAAATGAAGAAGCTTATGAAAATGTTTTTGTTATTCACTTTCCTGACGAGGAAAGACCAGCAGCTCGGCCTCTAAAACAATCACCGTGTTATGAAAGGATGAAAAAATTAGGAGCAGTTTTTGGTCAATTATATGGATGGGAAAGACCTAATTGGTTTATATCTGATAATTCCAACATAAAAGAAAAATGGAGTTTTAGAAGGTCAAATTATTTTAAATATGTAGGGGATGAATGTAAAAATGTTCATAGTAATGTTGGCATATTAGATATGACAGCTTTTTCAAAATTTTTAGTTACTGGGCGTGATTCCGAAAATTGGTTGAATAAATTATTATCTAATAGCATACCCGACAAAATTGGAAAAATCAGTCTGTCTTACCTCCTTACTAAAGATGGTGGGGTTAGATCAGAGTTTACAGTTTATAAAAAAGCAGAGTCAGAATTTTACCTTGTTTCTGCAGGGGCAATGGAAAGACATGACATGGATTATTTATTTAAGTCACTTCCAAATAATAATTCTGTTAGTCTAAATAATTTAACTAACAGTATGGGTGTATTGGTTATTGCAGGACCAAATTCAAGAAAAGTTCTCCAGAAAATTACAAATGATGATCTTTCTAATCAGAATTTTCCTTGGTTGTCAGGCAAAGAAATTAGTATCAGTGCGGCAAGTGTAGATGCCCTAAGAGTAAACTTTGTTGGTGAACTAGGATGGGAAATCCATCACCCTATAGGAATGCAAAATTATATTTTTGATTTAATTATGAAAGCTGGTGCAGAATTTAATATTAAGCCTTTTGGAATAAGGGCAATGGATAGTCTAAGATTAGAAAAATCTTATAGGTTAATTCCAAGGGAATTATCCATAGAATATTCTGCACTCGAATCTAACTTAGATAGATTTATAGATTTTAATAAAAAAGATTTCATTGGAAAAAAAGCTTTATTAGAGACTAAACAAAAAGGTTTTAAAAATATTTATGTCACAGCAACTGTAGATGGAATAATCGATGCAGATGCCAGAGGATCTGAGCCTATTTATTTTCAAGATAAATTAGTTGGAAGAGCTACTTCAGGTGGCTTTGGGTGGAGAATAAATAAAAGTATCGTTCTTGCAATGGTTGATAAGGAGTTTTCAGAAATTAACCAAGAACTTGATATATTAATTTTAGGAAAAAAATATAGAACTAAAATTATACAAAACTCACCCTACGACAACTTGAATCTAAGACTTAAAGACAAAAATGAGTAAAAGATTGATTGTTTTATATAAACTTTTTATACCTTTTTTGGGCTAAATGTGATAATTATCACATAATAATATTTTTTTAGTTATAAATAATTTTATTTTTAATAATATTGTAAGGAGATTGGGAGGTTTCTTTGCGTATTCCAAGACCTGAGGCCGTTTTTTATCCATCGGATTATTTAATTAATGCTAGACTGAAAAAATCAATACTTTCATGTTTTGAATTGGTCTGCCCTGATGCACCTGATGAAGCATACGATACCTCATTTAAAGTACTTGATATTGCTCTAAGTGTCTTAGAAAAATCTAGTGCAGCGTACCATAACGTGGAACATACATCCTTAGTTACTCAGTGCGGACTTGACATTATTGAAGCTATCTCTTTAAAAATTGGTAAATTAAATAGTGAGGACTTAACATCTTATATTGCAGCTTTACTTTGTCATGATATTGGCTACGTAAGAGGTATATGCCAACAAGATAATAATCATAAACAAATTATTTCTCTAGATGGGAAATTTATAGATTTAGAGGAATATTCAACTGACGCAAGCCTTACACCATATCATGTTGAAAGAGGTAAAATATTTGTAGAAGAGAGAATTTCAGAATTTCCATTAATAAATGTTGAAAAAGTTAAAAAGTTTATTTCAGAAACAACTTTTCCTGTGCCCGATAAAGATTCATCAAATGAAAGTGGATCTTTTTATGACTTTGCAGCATGTGTTCAAGCAGCAGATTTAATTGGTCAAATGGGGGATCCAAAGTATATAAGTAAATTATCAAAGCTTTATTTAGAATTTAAAGAAACTGGCGCAGCTAAAATGATGAAGATATCAAGTCCAGTCGATCTTAAAGATACCTATCCTCAATTTTTTTGGTCATCAGTGTATGACCATATAAAAGAACATATAAATATTCTTGAGCAATCCCCTAGAGGTAAAAAATGGATTACTTCACTTTATAAGAACGTTTTCACAAGACAAAAAAGTGAGACTTTTTCTCTTTCAGCTCAAATACTTTTTGACAGAATGTTAAAATTAATTTCAAAAGCAGAAACCAATTTTGAAATCTTCCAAGGGTTGGCAAAAGGTCTTCTAGAGTTCTATGATGGATTGATTGCTCATGTTTATGAACTTGACAAGGATGAAATGGTTTTAAGAAGTAAAAAAATTTGGTCCGTTAAAGAAGGAAATAGTAAAATAAAAGAATTTATTAAAGAATCTGAAAGAATAACCTTTGAGTCTGGACATGGTATGCCAGGCAGGTGTTTAGAGTTTAAAGAACCTCAATGGCATGAAGATTTTTCATCCCTGGATATAAATACTTTTCCACGTGCAAAACTTGCTCTTAGTGTTGGTGTTAAAGCAGGAATTGCTATTCCTATATTTACTGGGACTAATGTAACTGCAGTTATCGAAATTTTTTCTGAAGAAAAAAGGTTGCCTTCTAATGAAGATTTATCTTTTATTCGTTTAGTTACAGATTATGTTGCAACTCAATTTGAATTATGAGTATTTTAAAATGATCAGATATGGAAAAGATAATTTTGATAGTTTAGTAGATTTTATTAAGACTAAATATACTCGTCTTTATAACACTATGGAGACTCATGAGATAAATAAATTAAACTTTCTAGATGGAAGAGCTAAAGCCTTCATAAGCCTAAACGGGTCGGTTTTTTTAGATTATAGCTTCTCCATATCATCTATAATTTTTGCAAACGAAATTCTTATGGGCGAGTCAGTATTATCTGGAGCTATAGAAAATCAAATTGTTTTCAAAGTTAACTCTTCACTTTTATGCATACATGCATCAAGAACATTAGGATCATGTAATACTGATACAAACTCAAAACCATTTAGTTTTCTAAATGATATGAATGATACAAAATATACAGACTCTCACCTAATAGGAAGAATGTCACCAAGATCATCACAGTTCGTTAGAGAAAGTTTTATATCAACTCCTTCTTATGATGAGAAGGACTTTAAAAATGAAATGAATGAAAGAATAAGCTCGGGAGAAATTTCTCCTCATCTTTTTTCAGAATTAGATGAAATTTTCAATGAAGTAACATTATTTCCTCTAACAAAGTCAAAAAATTTAAGTGTAGAAATAATAAATGCAGCTATGTCTTTAAGCATACTGTGCAAAAGTGGTTTAAAAGAAAATTTACCACTTTTATATCATGATCTTGAGTGCGCTAATGTTTTAAAAAAATACCAATTAACTTCCTATGCCGACCTTGAAAACTTCATTTTTAACAAGTTTTGGTCAGGAGCATATTTTTCTGTTGTTAGGGGAATTAGAAACCTTGAGTACTCTTCTCATGAAGGGTCTATGGTAGTTGGATCTCTTTATGCGAATCTTCTTAAATATGAAGGCAGATTATAAACTATATCTTTACTGATTTTTTAAATGCAAAAAATAGATCACAAAATAAATAGACATGTTTCTGGTCTAAGATTATCGGCTTCAATTGCATGCTTACTGAATCTTTTATCAACAGCAACCCAAATATACTTTGATAATAGTCTATCGGACTTTGCCAACCGAATGTTTCCTCTTTTTTTTCTACTGTTCACAATTGGATTTGGTGCTTGCGCCTACTACGTAAATGAAAAAACATATAACCTATGTTTATCTGTTTATGGTCTTCTTTTTGTTTGTATAGCTGCAGTAAATTTATGGCTATCAAATTATACAGCTGATATAGAAAATTTTATTCCTTTTCCTTTAGGGAGAAGTTTAGATTACGCTTTTGCAATGCCACAGCTTTTAATATTAGCTTCAGCAACTTTATTAAGACCTAAAATAACTATTGGTCTTTCAGTACTTTTCACCTTAATGCTTTTTTCAACCATCTTACCAATAATTAATCACCCAAAGTCTTTTTGGGCCATAGGAACTATTGCTTTACAAGATGAATTTGCAATGAATCAACCATGGTTTATATTCCAATGCCAGATCTTTGTTATAACTGCTGCTATATCTATTTTATTAAGTTGGATAATAGAAAAAATTACTACAGATGCTTCAAGTGCAGAACGGACAAATCAACAGCTTGGAAGATATTTTTCCCCTGAAATAAGAGAGGAAATTGAAAAACTTGACTTCAAAACAGATACTCGGTCAGGGAATGACCAGATTGTTGCTGTTCTATTTACAGATATTGTAGGGTTTACTTCTATCTGTGAAAATTTAAAGGCAGAAGAAATTGTTGAACTTCTATCTGAATATCAAAAAAGAATGGTAGCACCAATATTTAAAAATTTTGGAACTGTAGATAAGTTTATTGGAGATGCTGTTATGGCCACATTTGGAACACCAAGGTCAAGAGGTAATGACGCACAAAATGCATTTGAATGTGCAAGACAAATGCAAACAGCAATGAGACAATGGAGTAAGGAAAGAGCAGAAAAATCATTACCAGAAATTCAACACAGAATAGGAATTCATGTAGGTAACTGTATTGTAGGTAATATAGGAAGTGATGAAAGAATTGAATTTTCAGTTATTGGGGATGCAGTAAATGTAGCCAGTAGAGTCTGTAGTGCTTGTAAAGAACTTAATACGAGCGTTCTTATCACAGAAGATGTAAAGTTGAGATTGAGTGAAAAAATAGATACTGAGGAAATAAGAGATTATACTATTCGAGGAAGAGACGAATCTATAACTCTTCACAAAGTGATAATATAATTTTCTTAAAAGTAAATTTTTTTTGATTCATTATTCTGAAATTTTTGATATAATTCATTCGTAATTATACTCTATGTATAGCTTAGACATTTGAGGGCTTAAAATGGATGATAAACACTATGATTTAGTTGTAATTGGATCAGGACCAGGTGGAGAAAAGGGAGCTGCTCAAGCAGCTTACTTTGGAAAAAAAGTTGCCTTAATTGAAAAAGAACAAGAATTAGGGGGGGCTGCAGCAAATACCGGAACACTTCCATCTAAGACACTACGAGAAACATCATTATATTTGTCAGGGTTCAGACAAAGAGGTTTATATGGTATGGAAGTAAATTTCAAAAACCAAGTAACAGCAAGAGATTTTTTATACAGAGAGAAGATAGTATCACAAGCTGAGAGAGAGAGAATAAAAACAAATATTGAAAATCATAATATAGACTTATTCAAAGGTTCCGCTTCTTTTGTGGATGAAAATACTATATCTATCAAACCTAATAATTCTAAAGAAATTTTAATACATGGTGATGTTATATTAATTGCTACTGGCTCGTACCCATTTAGGCCCCCAAATATCCCATTTGAACACTCCGGTGTATATGATTCAGATACAATATTGAAAATTCTTAAAATTCCAAAAAGTATTCTTGTAGCTGGTGGCGGTGTAATCGGGTGTGAATATGCTTGTATGTTTGCAGCATTAGGCGTTGAAGTTACACTAGTAGAAGGTAGAGAAACTGTTTTGGCGTTTCTTGATGATGAAATTTCAGGAGCATTAGCTCAAGCGATGACTCGAATAGGAGTAAAACTTGTCCTATCTTCAAAAATAGATAATGTTAAAAAAGAAGATAAGAATTTTTTAATTAATCTAGACACAGGAGAATATATTAAAGTTGAGAATATACTTGCAGCTACAGGAAGAAGTGGATCTACATCCTATTTAAATCTGGAAGGTATTGGAATAGAAACAAATTCAAGAGGTAATATTTCTGTAAATAATCATTATCAAACTAAAAAATCTCATATTTATGCTGTTGGAGATGTAATTGGTTTTCCTGCTCTTGCATCTACTTCTATGGAACAGGCTCGAATAGCAATGGTTCATGCATTTGACTTGAAATATAAAACATCATTGGCTCCTATATTACCATATGGAATATACACTATACCTGAATGTTCAATGGCTGGTGAGACAGAAATGAGTCTTAAAGAAAAAAATATTGATTATGTAGTAGGTAGAGCAAATGCTAGTTCAAATGCTAGAGGGCAAATAATAGGTGATAAAGATGGGTTCACTAAACTCCTATTTGATGCAAACGATATGAGGCTTCTGGGTGTTCAAATCATAGGAGAGAACGCAAGTGAATTAGTTCACATTGGCTTGATAGGTCTTATGACATTTGCTACAGCAGATTTATTTATTCAAACTTGCTTTAACTATCCAACACTTGGTGAAATGTATAAATATGCAACGTATGATGCACTTGGAGCTAAACAAAAAAAAGATGAAAAGAGATTGAAAAATATTAAATGACAAAGAATATATTCAGAAACCCAAAAACGCTTCCAAAACCTGGAGGAAAATGGTCTCATGCTATAGAAGTGCCCTATGGGGCTAAAACTTTGTATATTGCAGGTCAAGCTGGTTACGATATTAATGGTTTTTTACCATCGACATTCGCCGAACAAGCAGAAAATACTTATTCTAATATAGTGAAAGTTCTTAATGATGCTGATATGTCAGTAGAAGATTTAGTCATGGGAACCATTTTTATGATTAAAGAAAAAAGTAATCTAGATATCTTAGTTGAGGCTAGCGCAAAACACTTTGGTAAACATGCGTGGGCAGGCACATTAATTTATGTTAATTCACTAGCATATCCAGAGTTACTTTTGGAGATCAATGCAATAGCAGCTAAACATTAAAAGTTTAAATATTTTTTAAAACAAAAAAAACTGACCTGCATGGAGAAGAAAATTCTCTTTTGTATATTTTAAAACCAGATTTCTTAATTTTTTTCTCAAGTTTAGAAAGACTATACTTTTTATAGCCTACTTCCCATTTATGACCATATGGATCTGCCTCTTTATCAAATTTAAAATTTTTAAGAAATTTTAAAATTTTTAAAGAGAAGTATTTTTTAAACTTATAAAGATTAAAATATAACCTAAAGTCTAATTGGAAACCTTGATAAGGCACAGAGATTAAAACCCATTCACATCTACTAGAGTGAAATTTATTTAAGATACTATCTATATCATCCCATAATAGATGCTCAAGGGTCTCGCAACAAATAATACAATCATAACCAGAAATTTCATCTGAATTTAATTCCATAATTTCCTTTTTAAAATATTTAATTTCTGGATGGGGGTATTGATTAGGTAAATAGTCAATAGTTGTAACTTTAAATCCAACATTATGTAACATTGATGATACTAAGCCTAATCCTGGACCAATTTCTAAAACTGAATTAACATTTGCTAAATCTTTTAACAAATGCACTTGAAACCACTGATGCGTAATTCGCTTTTCTGAGTAATATCTAAACCACTCTATCCTTCGTGCCTCTTGATTATTTGTGTAATCCATAAACTTATTTTGAATTTATAAAAGAATTGTATAAGTTAAATTATATAGGAATTGATATATCATTTTTAATCACTTCCATTGAAAACCTTGAAGAAACTTCTTTTAAACCTTCAGTTTCGATAATTTTTTTATAAAAAGTATCATACTGCTCAATATCTTTAACAATCACCTTTAGCATGTAATCAACATCACCAGCCATTCTATAAAACTCTATAACTTCTTGCATTAAAGAAATTTTCTTTGAGAAATTTTTTAACCATTCTTCTGAATGATTGGCGGTTTTGATACTTACAAAAGCAACTAAATTATAACCAAGTTTTTTTTGATTAAGAATTGCTGCTTGTTTAATAATTATTTTATCTTTAATAAGCTTGTTAATCCTTTTCCAACAAGGAGAAGAGGACAAACCAACCTTCTTTCCAATTTCTGAAACAGTTAAACTACAATCTGATTGAAGAATTCTAAGAATTTTAATATCTAAATCATCCATTCACGAAACCACATAAATAAAAAAAGAAATTTTAAAAAAACAACTATATAGAAATTTTATTTCTTTTTAAATATAAATATTGTTAATTTTGGAATAATTTTCTATATTACAATATTTTTGATAAGGAATTCAATATGACACTCAGAATAAATGATTTTGTCCCTGATTTTAATGCTGAAACAACCGAAGGTACAATTAGTTTTCATAAGTGGATTAATAATTCTTGGACTGTTCTTTTTTCACATCCTAAAGATTTCACACCAGTATGTACTACAGAATTGGGATATATGGCAAAACTTAGTGAAGAATTCAAGAATAGAAACTGTAAAATAATAGGTATAAGTGTAGATACAATTTCTGATCATCAAAACTGGAAAAATGATATTAGAATTTCTCAAGGATTTGAGGTAAACTACCCTCTAATTGCTGACCCAAATTTAGAAATTGCAAAATTATTTAATATGTTACCTGCAAATTCTGAAGGAAGTTCTGAAGAAAGATCTGCTGCAGATAATGCAACAGTTCGTTCAGTTTTTTTGATTGGCCCAGATAAAAAAATTAAGGCAATGCTTACATACCCTATGAGTACAGGAAGAAATTTTGATGAAATTCTAAGACTCCTTGATTCATGTCAACTTACTGAAGATTATAATGTCGCTACTCCAGTAAATTGGAAAAAAGATGATGATGTTATTATTCCTCCAAAAGTTAGCAACGAGGAAGCAATAAAAATTTACCCAAAAGGATGGCGAGATCCTCTCCCATATTTAAGGTTTGTATCGATTAAAAATATACAGAAAATAAAATAACTAGTGAATATATAATTTCTTAGTCAGATTTTGTATATTTTATATAAAAGCTTTTTGGAACTAAATCTAGTTTATACATAATATAAAAAAATGGCTTAAGTTTCTCAAATGTTTTTTTATAAGTTTTAAAATCTTTATAATTTTTTTTTGCTATATTCATTATCGATTGGAATTCATTATCACTATAGCAAAGCCTTTTTTTTACTAAGTATAAAATTTCATCTATTTCTTGGCCTGAGGGAGAAGCTTTCATCATCTCCAAAGCATCATCTCTTATAATCTGACCAGATCTAGTTAAAGCGGCATAACCTAAAAGTCGTTGGTCAATTGCAAATTTTTTTGGCATAAAATATCTATGATAAAAAGCTGTAAATTGATTTTCTAAATGATGGCCTCCATACCATTCCCAGTTAAATTTATCTTTCAAAATTTCCATAGCTAATTTTTTGTTATAGTCCATATAATATAGAGGCCTAACTCTTTTAAATCTATTAAGAACCATCCACTTCAACTGTTTAAATAATGTTAAGTTTGGGAAAGTTTTAATTTTTTGATTACTATAATTTTTAATGACACTTTGAATATATTTTCCATCCATATACAACCAACCAAGCGGAGAAATTCCTTCTGTCCTAAATGAGTGACCCTCAATTATATACTTAATATTATATTTTGCTGCTGCAAGATACTGAGTTGTGGCAATACCAATATCTGTTGGAGCCTCAATATCTGGAACACCTGATAATAAAAAAGCTTTATATATCTCATCATATTCTTTGTTATCAACCACATAAGTGAATAAATCTATTCCGAGTTTAGAAGTAACCTTAGCAATATTCATTGTAGATATTGCAGAATTCCAAGTATTATCAAAATGTACAGCAAGTGGTCTAAGTCCATAACTAACTAATTTATACAATAAAAAAGAAGAATCACAGCCACCACTCACTCCAATAACGCAATCATATTTCTTTTTTCTCCCAGCTTTTTTTATTTGGTTAATAAGTAATTCTAGTTTTTTTTTACCATCAGCCCCCAGTGGATACTCTTTTTCTAATTCATCATGTTGATCACAATAATTACAAATATTTTGTGAGTTAAAAGATATATTTGGCACAGTGCTATCATAAATGCACCTATTACATATTTTATATTGATTTATCACTTGTTACCTTTTTTAATTCAAATTCAGAAGGATAGTTCACAAGCACACCCATTCCTTTTTTTTGATAAACAAACATATTTCCAACAGCTACTGCGTTTGCTCCTCCATCTTTAATAGCTCTAGAAATATTGTCCAATGAAAAAGCACCACCATGCGCTATAACCGGGATTTTAAGGTATGATGAAAAATATTTTATCAAATTAATATCAAGACCATTCCACATACCCTCGTTGTTTACGCATGTTAATAAAATTTCACCCGCTCCTAACTCTTCAACTGTATGAGCCCATTGTAATGGATCCAATGATATATTTTTTTTCTTTGTATGGCTGTATATTTTTCTTCTCCCAAAATAATCATATTTTATATCTATAGATATTACTATACTTTGGCTTCCGAATTTATTTGCGATTTTAGTGATAAGACTAGGATTGTTAATTGCTGAGTAATTAATTGCTATTTTTTCAACACCACATTCAAAAATTTTACTTGCAATATCTAACGAACCAATACCCCCTCCATATGTGAATGGCATAAAACACTCATCAGCTATATTTCTGATTAGATGATAAGAGGGTTCATTTAGTTTTTTACTAGCTAAAATATCTAAAAATATAAGCTCATCAACTTCTAATCTATTAAATATTCTTACTGTATTTATAGGATCACCAACATAATTAAAATCTTTAAATCTTTTAGATTTAATCAAAGATTCATTGTGCAAAAGCAAACAAGGAATAATTCTTGGTAATAGCATTGAATTTTTTTAACTAAATTTTACAAAGTTTTCAAGAACTTTCATCCCGAATTTATGACTCTTTTCTGGATGAAACTGAACACCAACAATATTCTCTTTAGCAATAATTGAATCAAAAATATATCCATAATCAGTTGTTGTAACAACATAGTTATTTTTGCATTCTACATGAAATCCATGAGAAAAATAAAATCTAGAATTTATTTTTAAATTACTCAATATATAGTGGTCTTTATTTTTTTTAATATTATTCCATCCCATATGAGGTATTTTTAATTCATTATTCGTAAATTTAAACTTTTTTGAGAAACCTTCAATCCAACCAAATCCATTCTCACTTCCTTCCTCACTTCCATTAGTAATAATTTGCATACCTAAACAAATACCTAGTATAGGCTTTTGTTCAATCAAAACTTTTTTATTTAAAATATCAAAGAACCCTTTTTTACGAATTGATATCATACCGTAGTCAAAGGATCCAACCCCAGGCAAGATAATTTTATCTAAATTAGAGATCTCATGATGAGAGCTAACAACCTCTGTTGTTACCCCAAGGTGCCTATACATAGAAAATATTGAATTAATATTTCCAACTCCAAAATCTATAATTCCTATTTTCATTATATATCACCAACAATCATAACTATTAAAATTAAATGTTAACAAAAATTTTTAACTTCTAATATGTATTAATACTAATTATGTGTAAATTGATTTGAACATAATTAATTTTTAATTTAACCTCATCTAAATTATATGCAATCATTAATTTTTGGCAACTAAAAGCATATAATTAAAGATTATAATATTTTTAATTTTTTGTGAGTATTTAAAATGAAAATAGGAATTTTTTGTAGAGAAAATGATGTCAATCTAATTTCTTTTATAGAAAAACTGATATCTCAAGATGAAAAAAATATCATTGTTCTAGTCGAAGAAAAAATACAAAAAAAAAATAGCAAAAGAAAAATATGGCAAAATGAAAATTTTGACCTAAATATTCTAGAAAAAATAATTTCTATTATATATTCTATATTTAAAAGATTTAATATTAAGAAAAAATATAATTTAGAAGATAATAAAAATAAATTTAATGTAAATTCCTGGTGTAATAAAAATAATATAAGGTATTTTAACTCCCCTCATAACTCATTTGAGACGGAGGCCTGTATTAAAAGAGAAAAAATTAATCATATTTTCCTATTGTCTGGAGGAATTATAAAAAATAATATTTTAAATATTGAAAATCTAATAGTTTATAATGCTCATCCTGGTAGACTGCCAAGGCATAGGGGATTATCAAGTTTGGAGTGGTCAATTATTGAAAATTATCCTACATCATTAACATTGCATACTCTTAATAATAAAATTGACGAGGGAGATATAATTAAAATTGTTGATTTTAAACCAAAAAATAACGAGAGTATTAATGATTTCAAAAAAAGAATGATTAATTTTAAACCAACTATTTTTTCTGAAGTAATTAAAAATATAAAAAATAATAACCTAGTTAGAATTAAACAAGACTATTATGAAGGTATTATTCATAGAAAGTTAAGTAGAAGAGAAAGAAAATCTCTAGAAAAGAGTTATAGTATTCTTAATAATAGCACCAGAGGATTCTAATGCTTAATATTTTAATTGATTGCGATAAATCTTTTATACCGAAAGCTTATTATGTTTTTGAAACTTTTTTTACATATTATAAAGCAAAAATAAAATTTTATTATAAATTTGAAGATATTGATAATAATGAAAAAACTTTAATCTACTCAAATAAGAAAATTCCAATAGTCGAAAATAAAAAATATATTTTTTTTTTCCAATCAGAAGAAACAATTGAATTCTTCATTAAAAATAAAAAAATAACAAAAGATCAAATATCTGATTTAGACTCTCTTAACCCTATGTTTAAATGTAAAAAGAGAGAAAACTCAGAAAAATTTGATTTAATTGCATCAATCTTTTATTTTTTATCTGCATGGCAAGAAAAGGATAATATAATTTATGAAAATAAGGGCAGGTTTCTTGCAAAAGATTCTATTCAGTATGCTGCTGGAAAATTAGAAGTTCCTTTAGTTGATATTTGGTTTGAAATCTTAGCTAAAAAGATATTAACCCTTGGCATAAAATTAAATAAAGTTAATCAATTATATGATAAAAGAAATATTCTTAATTTATCTCACGATATTGATTTTGTGTATGAAAGTCATACTAAACTTTTTCATTTAACCAAGAAGAAACTGTATAATATAATAAAAAATAAAAAAAATACTAACCTACCAAGCTATAGTATATATAGATTTTTATCATATAAACAAAAAAAAATTTTAGATATTTTATATAGATTAACTTTTGAAAAAGGTTTTAGTAGTACATTTAATATAATGATGGAATATAATAGTTTTGATTTAAAAGCTGTATATAGACTATGTAAAATAGTTGATGGTTCTAATTCTGAAATAGGAATACATCCAACTGTAGCAGATTTAAAAGATAGTAATTTTGATAATCTCATTAATAAATTTAAAGAAAAATATAAAGTTAGAAATATCTATGGAATGAGAATACATGAATTAGCATTCTCACCTGATCGCTTATATAATAAATTAGATTCTACTGACGGGATCCTGTATGATAATTCAATGATGTTTCATGATCTTCCTGGTTTTAGAACATCGTTCTCACTGCCCCACAAATTTTTTTGCAAAAATAAAAATACTAGTTTGAATGTATTAAGTATCCCAATATTTAGTATGGATACTTCTTTTACAAAATATATGCATTTAAATGAGAAAGAAACAGAAGAAAGTATTGATAAAATAGTTCAAGAAAATATTAATAAAGGTGGGATTACTTCAATTTTAATTCACAATAATTTCTTTTATTCAAGGACTAAACATAGAATAAACCTTTATAAAAAGTGGATAAATCAGATTTTTGAATCAGAAGGTTCGATAGTTTCAACAAGAGACTTATTTTTTTGGCATAATAAGCTAAATAAAAGTTTTTCTAATCAATTGAAATAAAAGATATGTTTACTATTTAAAAATATTTCTAAAGAAAATATTAATTGTCAACAAGTGAAGCAGAAGGATTGAATGATCTTTTTGATTATTAAAGTGCTCGTAAATTAGATCTTTAATCTTCATATTATCAATTATATCTAAATCATCAAAAATATTTGAATTTTTAAGATCTAAAATCTCTTGTCTTATTGAAAAGTTTTTTTCAATTAACTTGCTTGGTGAAAGCCAAGACCTATCAGATCCTCTAGGTGGTAATTTAAGATCAATTTTAAACATTTTTCGAAAAATTTTTTTTGAAAAAATTAAAAGTGTAGAAATATATTCATTATGGTCAGCACGAGTGTTTGAATTAGCGTTTAAAACATCCATTAATTTTGGGTTTAAATATTTTATAGCTTTCTTATAAACTGAAGAATTTAACTTATGTTTTGGATGCATTTTGATTGAAAGATTAAGTAAATTATTATCAAATGCCGGAATAGCACATGGCGAAAAACTTTCAATGGATTTAACCATTGCATATGAATAATGACGAGACATTGGAGACAAATGAAGGCTTTCCCATTGAGAGTAAATATTATTAGTACCTTCTGCAGCTACAAGAAAATGTTCTTTTATTTCATCATGCATTACCGAGTATAAACTAGAAACATATTCTGATTTAATTATGGTGTTCATATTATAATTTTTCATTCTATATTTTACATTATTGATGAAGTAATCTGCTGGGTTGTCTTTGATTTTATCAAGGATATTTACTGTAGTATCTACTCCATATAATTTGAGTTTACTCTTTGGTAAATATAAACCACCAAAAAGTACATCTAAAAATAAACCAAGCATAAATTGTTTGCTTAATTTTTGAAATTCATCTTTGTATCTATAAAATGACGTGTTTACTAACGAATATTCCCCATCAGTTTCACAAACAATTTGGTCTAAAATATTATCGAAAACTTTATCCTTTGATAAAATAAACTTAAATGGAACATCTGCCTTTTTAGCTAAAATTTCAGCAATATCTGCTTCATTATTCTTGGAAGGACATACCGTTATACAAAATTTAGGTTTAGAAGCAGATAATAATGCTCTAGAGTCAAGCCCGCCACTTAATAATAAAGAAGATGAATCATATTCATTTATAAACCTAGAAGTAGATTTAACTAAGTTTTCTGCTAGGGTAATATAAGCTTCATCAAAAGATATAAAATTATCATATCTTGGAATCCAAAAATTTACTTTTGAGGTAAAATTTCTATTTATTTGATAAATTGATGCTGGCTTAAGTAAAGAAATATTATTAAAAAATGTTTTACTTCCATAAAGTCTTCTAAAATTTAAAAATTCAAAAATTGCATTTTTGTTTATATTTCCAAAAGAAATAATTTTTTCTTTTAAAGCGAACTTAGAAATATTTACAAGATTATTACTTAATATAGTATATTTATGATTTTCTATAAAGTATATTTTCTTTGATAGAAAACGATCAGTGATAACTGTTAATTCACCCTTATGATTGAAAAATATAAATGAAAATGAACCGTTCAATTCCTCTATATCTTCATATTGATTTAGTTTAATTTTATTTACCAACCATATTCTATCAATGACCTTATTATCTAAGTATGCATTACCAATACTTAAAGAAAAATTGTTATCAATTTCTTTTAAATTTTTTGGTAATATACTATCTAAAATAAAATAATATTTATTTATTTCTTTTTTGTATAAAATTATAAATTTTGAATTTTGAATTTTCATATAAGCTATTTAGTAATAAAACAATTGGAATATTTATATTAATTATAGAAAAAAAAGTTTAAATTTGATAGACTAAAGAAACTTGTATCAATATAAGTTTTGAGATATACATCCTTTAATACCTTATATCCAATGAATAATTTTAATTTTTGGAGGTTATTTTATGTTATTAAATAAAGATCGTGCTTTTGAAATAATGGACAAATATACATTAGATGGTTTAGTGGCTAAAGAAGCCATTAATGTATATTATTTGACTGATTATTGGGATCTTTTTTCCTCCGGCGGTTGGATTTTTAATAGCTACGCGGTTTTACCAAGAAAACAAGAGGCCCCAGCTGGGTTAGTTATTAATGCAGCAATAAACTTAGAAAGACTTACAGAAGTAACCCCCACATGGGTTCCAAACATTGTTATGTTTTCTGATTACTCCGGACGAGATACAAAAATAAAATCTAATGATCAAGATAATGAACCAGTTGCTGCTGAATGGTCAGGTTGGCCTGTTAGAAAAGGTGCAAACCTTACACCGCTAGAGCAAACCTGGAACTATCGAGCAAAAGAACATTCAGGAAAAATGGCAGCAACACCAGCATGGGGATTAAAAAGATTACTGGAAGATGCAGGTCTCTCAAAGGCTAGACTAGGCACTGACGATCCTAGAATTCTTCATTGGATGAAGGAAATGGGTCTTCCAGACATAGAAATTGTTGAAGCTACTAATATTTTTAGAGAGATCAGAATGGTAAAATCTAAAGAAGAAGTAGAGCTAATGAGAAAAGCTGCAATAATAAATGAAAAGGGAGTTGAGCATGCAATTTCTAGGATTTCTGAAGGTACTAAATGGTCTGATGTTGAAAGATCATATTTTACCGAAGTTTCAAGGAATGGAGGAAATGGTAGATATATAGTTACCACCCTAGGAGGCCTACCACATGGGAAGGTTATTCGTGGTGAATCATTATTTGTAGATTCTCTTGCAGATTATAAACATTACTTGGGTGATATTGGTAGAACATTAATTGTTGGACAACCATCAAAAGAATTAGAAATGAGGTCAAAAGCAATGCAAAAAGGATGGGAAGCAGCTTGCGACATTATCAAACCAGGAATAAAAAGGAGTCAACTTATCGATGAAACAATTTCTGTAATTAAAAAAGAAGGTTTCAAAGACTATTTTTATGTTTCACCTCATAGTTTAGGTTTAGAACATACTGATAACCCTATTCCATTAGGTAACGAAGTATATGCAGGTGGAGAATTTGATTTCACCCTTGAAGAGAACATGATAATAAATATAGATATGCCATACTTTGAGTTAGGTTGGGGCACTCTTCATTTAGAAGATACTATTAGAGTAACTCAAAATGGATTTGAAGCTTTTACTTCTAATAAATCTGAACTGCGAATTTTATAAATTACCTTTTAACGGAGAGTGATGTGTTAATTAATGGTAAATGGAAAAAAAATACTAATGGTGATCTTTATAAATCATTTAACCCAAGTAACCACGAAGCTTTAGGAAGTATTGAAGACACATCAAAGGAAGATATTTTAGAAGCTATTGAATCGGCTTATATTGCTTTTGATAGTTGGTCAAAATCCTCTCCTTATGAGAGATCTAAACTACTTTATAATGCGTGGAAGAATATTTTAGAAAATCAGAACTCTTTGGCTAAGTTAATGACTTTAGAACAAGGTAAAACATTCAAATCAGCCAAGGCTGAGGTAAAATATGCAGCTGATTTTTTGTTATGGTATGCTGAAGAAGCTAAACGTATTGATGGTAAATTTATATCTTCAGAAAAATCTGGGCAAAAATTTATTACCCAAAAAACTCCTGTTGGTGTAGTTGGCGCTATCACCCCATGGAACTATCCTATTTCAATGATTACTAGGAAAGTTGCACCCGCACTTGCTGCAGGTTGTACAATTGTTTTAAAACCTTCAGAGTATACACCTCTCTGTGCTATCGAAACGTTTAAAATAATACAAGAAGTTGGTTTCCCTTGTGGAGTAATTAATTTGATAACACCTTTAAAACCAGACGATACTGGGGAGCTTTTTACATCTGACTCTAGGATATCAAAACTAACATTTACTGGTAGCACTAGAGTCGGAAGGTTACTTGCAAGTAAATCAGGCTATAATTTAAAAAGAGTTTCATTAGAATTAGGTGGACATGCACCTTTTATTATTTTCCCTGATGCTGATCCAGTTCATGCAGCCAAAGGATTATCAGCCATAAAATTTTTAAATAGCGGTCAAGCCTGTATAAGTCCAAATAGAATATTTGTTCATGAAAATATAAAAGAAATTTTTGTAAAAACTCTCCATGAAAGAGTTAAAAATATTAAAGTAGGGAATGGATTAGATGATAGATCTATGATGGGACCTTTAATTAACGAGGAATCTATTTTTAAAATTGAAAGTCAAGTTAAAGATGCTCTGGAAAAAGGAGCAAAGTTAATCTTTGGTGGAAAAAAAATTAATCCTAATTCATTAAGAAAAGGCTATTTTTATTCACCTACAATTATTACTGATATAAAGCCAAATATGAAAATCTACAGAGAAGAAACATTTGGCCCTGTAGCTCCAATTATTTCATATAAAGAATCTAACGAAGCAATAAAAATGGCAAATGATACAGAATATGGACTCGCAGCTTATATTTACACTAAAGAAATATCTTTAGCTATGAGAACAATGGAAAAGTTGAATTTTGCTATAATTGGCATAAATGATGTTAATCCTACATCCTCTGCTATACCTTTTGGAGGAATGTCAAATTCCGGTTTAGGAAGAGAAGGAGGCCAAGAAGGTATTGAAGAATATTTAGAGACTAAATCTATAGGAATAATGACCTAGAGAAAAATGTAATTTTAAATATAAATTATTTTTCTAATTGCTTTATAAGGCCTTCTTTTTCACAATTTTCTGCTATTTCTGATAGCATTATAATATCAGTCTTACTAAGTGAAGAGATATCGACTAAATCGTTATTGCCATCACTAAAGTTCATAAGCCATAGCAACGCTCTTGTTGTTAAGTCTTTTTCATTTCCAAAATTAGTTTTAGGATAAAGATTATATTTTGAAAAATGAGCTTCACCAAAAGGTTTTAGATTAATATATTTCTTATTAATTGAGATAAGGTCATACCAGTCTTCAAGTAGATTTACTGTAGTAATAATTGATTTTGGATCAATTAATTCAAAAGTATCAAGAGATGTATGATAATTTTTAAAATATGTTTCTGCTCTACTAAGCTGTCCGACAGGTAAGTTAAACCCTGGAGAACAATACTGCCTTTCGTCACTACCAATTGGAGAAAATTCATTTATTGATATTTCATTTTTGTCCTTTTTACTTAAATAGCTCATAGCTTTGTTACCTAAAGAATCAAACTTACTTTTTTTATATTTAAATTCACCAGGCCAGGCTATATTACAAACAACAACACCAGCTATCATATTTTCTTTTAAATAATTACCAAAAGTATGAAGATAGGCTAAGCTACCAATTGTCTCAGGGGCAAATAAAAATCTAATAGAATATTTTATTTTTTCAATACTTCTTAACCTTAACCTCCTAGCTAAAAGAGCTAATGCTATAGAACCACAGATTTCATCATTTCCCATTACCGGGTGACAAGTATAACTACTAAAGAAGATTTCTTTTTTGGAGATGCCAGGAACAGTCAAATCAGATGAAGTCATTGATCCAGAGAGAAATTCAGTATTAATATCTACTTTGTAAATTCCCTCCTCAAGTTTCAAAAATTCATTATAAGAAATACAAAAACCCCAGTTTTTTTCATAGTAACTTGTTACATATGGAATTGCACTGGGGTTTTCAGGCAAGGTATACAAATGCTTCTTTAACTCACTAAGCGTTAATTCGCCTTGAAATGAGTCAGAATAATTTAAAAGATGTAAAAAATTATTATCGATATCAATAATAATGTTACCATTTGGGCCGGTTAATCGAGCAGAATTAACTTTCCATTCTTGTGGAATATTCCAGTCAAAAACTTTTTTTCCACTTGGTACTTCGAAGGTATTTAAATCTGTTATTTGCGATAAAAAATGGTGAGTTTCTCTTGAACCCTTGCCTGTTAAACTTCTTCTTAAATTTTTAAGTTTAACTAATGACTCGTTTATAATTTTCTCTTCTAAATCCATAACTACCTAATATTAAATTATTTTAAGATACCATTTGCACTATACAATAATATTGAAATACTTATATAGAAAAATAAAAACTAAGAAAGAGTTGATTTTTAAAAAATGACATTTTTGACACAATTATAAAAAATTATATAATAATTTTATATAAATAATAAGTAGCTAAAATTTCCAAATAAATTAATATAGAGGATATTCTGTTTCATTATAGGAAGGTTTCTTTGCCAAAAAATAGTGAAGATCTTTTTCAAGACATTTAATACCCTCATCAAAGCATTCATGCATATCAATTAACATTATTTTAGTTTCGCCAAATTTTTTAACAATTAATATTTTTTTCTCAATCAAATATTGCTCAAATTTACTTAAATTATAGACAGTCTGGTCATTTAAATGATGATACCTTAACGGAGCAATCACTGAATAATCAATCTTCTCATTATCCCTAACTACTGATGTAGTAAATAATTTATTATATAAATAAGGAACACCATATTTAAATTCAATAAATCTAATAAAGGTTGTATATTCAAACCCACAACCTAAGTATAAAATCTTAGGCTTATAAGTGAATAATATATCCCAGGCTGAACCTTCTCCAAAAGCTAAAGCATTAGATTGTAAACAAATATCTTTTGAATTTTTACCTATTGCTGACAATGCAAATATTGGATTTAACGACCTGTAAGATGATGAGTGAAAAGTAACATAATTAGAGAACGATCCTAATGACTTGCTAACAGGAGAATTATCAATGTTATGGGTCACTTTTTTTATACCATAATCAAAATTGGAAGATGGCACAATAAGAGTACCTGTGTTAGCTAAGATTTTCGAAAAAACTTCTAATATTTTTTTTGGGTAATCAACTATATCTATATTTTTTAATTTCCCCAAATGCATCAAAGAAGAATGACATAAAATATTTGAATTAGAGTTTAAACCTAAACTGATTAAAATTGACTCTAGATCTCTGATGCCATGTTCATTCATTATAAATCCATAAAGATTGTTTGAAAATAAAACTAACTAGAAATATTCAATTTATCAAGAAAATTCAAGCTTTTTTAGTTTTTAAAAATTAAAAAGATTTTATATAAATTATAATTTTTGTTATAGGATTATCTATATTTGTATTCTATAATTGAATATATATAATAAATTGAAATAATGATTTTATTTGCTTAATTAAGAGACAAAAAATGCTAAATACTAAAAAAATTAACATTAATCAACTTGATAAAATAATTAATGATTTTGAAATTCTTGGCTATGCAAAATTAACAAATTTTATTGATGATGAAACATGCAATTATTTAAATAAAATAGTTAATTCATTATACCAAAAAAATAAAAAAAAAAAATTACCTGGTTACTCTGATAAGAGACCAAATGATAAACAAGTATTCAACCTACAAAATAAGGATAAAATATTTATTGACTTAATATCTTGCGCGACAGTAGAAAAAATATTAATAAAGATTATTAATGATAAATATTATACTAATATACCCCCTGATAAACCAAATTATATTTTGGGTGAACTAATTGCAAGATCAAGTGGGGATAAGCTTAAATATCATATGGACTCTTGGCTCCCCTCATCTGGGAAAAAAACATGGATGGTCCAGTTAGCAATTGCTCTTGATGATAGACAAATTGATGAAGGATGTACTATGATAGTACCTGGAAGTCATAGATCAGATAATTATACAGATAGGAATTTTCCTAGTGGTTCAGCTGTTCCTCTGAAAAAGGGGGATTTAGCTATATGGGATAGTAGAATTTGGCACGGAGCTCTTCCAAAAAAATCAAAGAAAAATGCCTGGGCTGTTATTGCAACAATGCAAATGTGGTGGGTAAAACAACGGTTTGATTTACCTAGAGGATTACCTTATGATATATTCTGTTTATTATCAAAAAAGCAAAAAGCTTTGATTGGTTATTCCTCTTTACCACCAATTAATGAATTTTTTACTACTGACGCTAGACAAGGCTATAAAAGTGTGGAAGAAAATAAACAAAATTTATTTTTAAAACTGGATGAATCATAATGGCTGGGGCAAAAAAAGGAAATTTTAGAGAACTTATTTCCCCTTTTCTAGCCAATAAATTATTAGAAATAGAAGAGGCTTATGGAAATAATAGTAATGAATACCATGGTCTTGCTAAGCAATATCTTAAAAGCCCAAGTGAAGATATTATTCTGCCTGATGATAGAAGACGTCATTATGAATCCGAAGTAAATATAGAGTTTGATGGAAAACCAGTTTTAGGAGTTGAAAGGTTATATAAGAAAACTGTTCTTTTAGAGCCAACTACTGTTTGTGCTGCTCACTGCAGATGGTGCTTAAGAGGACAGTACCCCGTAAAGACTCTAACAAAAGATAACTTGGAACACTCAGTAAGATACATTGGTTCAGATCTATTAAATAAAGATGTCGATGAAGTGCTTATAACAGGAGGAGATCCACTTATGTCTCCAACTATGTTAGATGAAAGTTTAAGCCTAATTAAAAAAGAGGCTCCAAATATTAAGATAATTCGAATTGGTAGCAGAGTTCCATTTCAAGACCCTATAAGAATAAACTCAAATTTATTAAATGTTTTTGAAACATATAATTTTAGGTATGAGTTAGGAGTAAATGTTAATCATCCTGTAGAATTTTGGCGAGAAAGTATTGAAGCTTTAGACAGGTTAAAAGAAATTGGATTTAAAATTTATAATCAAAACCCCTTATTAAAAGGTGTTAACGATAATTTTGAAACCCTCAGGGATTTATATACCCTGCTAAGAGAAAATGAAATTGAAGCTCATTACTTATTCCATGCTATTCCAATGAGAGGTATGCAGCATCACAGAACTTCTTTAGAAAAAGGAGCAAAATTATCGAATCAAATAAGTAGTTGTGGGGAGTTTTCTGGAAGAGCGAAACCAAGATATACTGTTTTGAGCGATATTGGAAAGATAGTAATCTATCATGATACAATTGTTGATAAGGATGAAAAAACTAATTCCTTACTTCTAAGATCTGGATTTGATTATAATCAACGAAAAGAGTGGAATCCAAGCTGGGAAAAACCAACAAGCACTGTAATTGGAAATGATGGTATGATGCTTACTTGGTATAAAGATGGAAACGATAATTAATTTAGAATATATAAAATGCTTCAACATGAATTTTTTGAAAAAACGGCTGAAATTTATCCTGATAAAATTGCTTTAGATAATAATGGTGAACTAAGTTCCTATAGGGAAATTAATTCACTTGCCAATTTTATAGCCAACATTTTAATTGAAAATAAATGTGAGCCTAATGATAGAATCTGCATAGTATCAGAAAAAAATATTTTTATGTATTCAGGGATTCTTGGATCTTTAAAAGCTGGATCTTGCTGGGTTCCACTATCAACTAATTGGCCAGAGGAGAGGTTGCTATGGTTATTAGAAGAACTTGAACCAAAATGTATAATTGTAGATCAAAAAAATAGTGAAATTATAATTAAAATTATAAAAAAATATAAATTAAAAATTAATTTATTAATATTAAACAAAGAATTTGTTTTTTTTGGATCAAAAAAAATACCAATAAAGAATAACTATAATAATATAAAACTACCAATGAAAGTAAAACCTGACGACATGGCATATATAATATTTACCTCAGGTTCTACAGGAAACCCTAAAGGAGTTGTTGTCACACACGAAAATACCTCTAACTTTCTTATCAATTGTACAAAAATCTTTAACATAGAAAATTTTTTAAGATTTGCACATTTTTCTGATTTACATTTTGATCCCTCAATTTTTGATATATTCTATTGTTGGATGACAGCTGGAACAATTGTTCCACTCAATAAACAAAAATATAAAATAAACCCAAATTTATTTTTTAGTGAAAAGAAAATTAATATTCTATTTACAGTTCCAAGCTTTATTAAAAAGTTTTTAGAATATCAAAGTAACGAAATTGATAAAGTAAGTGATATAACAAATATACTTTTAACCGGAGAAGAATTGGAAGTTGACTTTATTTTTAAATTTCAAAAAAAATTTCCGAATATAATATTGCATAATATGTACGGAACAACAGAAACTGCGATTGTATCGCACCATGGCATAATTCCCAAAATATCAACTAAAGATAAAAAAATCCCATTAGGAAAACCTCTTCCCGGATTAGAAGTTCTCCTTATGGATGAAAATACTATTGTAAATAAAGGTGAGATAGGCGAACACATAGTTTCAGGGCCACAAATTTCTAAGAATTACTGGAAAAATAAAGAGGAAAATAATAAATATTTCTTTATTAATCCAATAAATAGTAAACTTTCATATAAAACTGGAGATCTCTTACTTAAGGATAATAATGGTGAATACTATTATCATGGCCGTATAGATAACCAAGTCAAAGTTAGAGGCCATAGAGTAGAACTAAATGAGGTTGAGACAATCATAAAAAAAATTGAAAACGTAGTTGATGCTGCTGCTTTTCCAATTAAATTCAATAACGAATTTGATATTCTTTGTGCATTTATTATTACAAAAAATGGTAATATTAAGATAATAAAAGATATTTTAAGCAAAAAATTACCAGCTTATATGGTGCCAACATACATAAAACCGACAGAAAAAATACTTTTAAATAACAATGGAAAGAAAGATTATAAAGCTATGAAATCAGAAATGAAAAAAATTATTGAGGAGGAGCCTTTTGAATAATAATTTATCTAATGAAATTAGAAATATACTCTTAAAGCTACTTAAAATAGATAATAAAAATATTCCTTTAATTATTGATACTGAATCAGCTGAAAATTGGGACTCCTTGAACCACCTTATGATAATAGAAGAAATATCAAAAAAATATAATATTAAGATCCCTACTTCGGACTCTATAAATTTACTTAGCGAGAAAGAAATAATTAACTATCTAGAAACAAAAATAAAGTGGCAAGAATAACTTTGCTTAATTCTATAATTAATATTGAATGGCCAGTTAATAATTCTATTTTAATTGATTTTAGAAACAAAATTATAAGTGACTGGATTAAAATTTTTAATAAAGATCCCTTAAATGATGTAGATAGTTATACTCTATACATAACCTTTTCAAGCGCAATAAATAGGGCCTTAATATTATTTGAACTATCCATAATAAGAAAAAAAAATTATGATATGTATCTCTCATTATATAATTTACATAACCAATTTAAAGAAATTTTATCTCCAGATAGAAATGTAATATTAGAGAACTATATTAAATCACTTAATTCAAGTTGGTTTAAAAAATTAATCAAAGTACAAATTACTCAATTTAAAAAAATTATAAATAAAATAGATCTAAATACAAAAATATGTTTTAGGAATACACAACTAATTAATAAACATATAGATTATACTGAAGATAAACCATTTATAATACCAGCTGAGTATTTTTTATTTTTTAATTTAAATAAATACAATAAAGAAAATCATAATGATAAAAAAATTAAATTAATGATTGATGCAGTAATTTCAAGATCTCTAGAGTTTGGAAGTAATTTAACAAATGATGAAATAAGTAACCTAAAAATATATATTTCTTCATATCAAAGCACACACAAAAATTTTATATATTCTCTTCAAAAAAAATATAAAAACCCTCCATCAGAGTTATGGCTGTTTTCTCCCCAGCCTATGCAAAGTTTTATAGCTTCATGGGTGAGAACTTTTGGAGGAAATGTAATTTCTCATGAGCATGGTAGTGGAGAAGGATGGAGTAAAAATGCATTGGATAGTTTGTTTGATTTTGAATATAGTGATGAATTTTTCTGTTACACAAACTCAAATAAAAAAAATTACAAAAAAATACAAATTAAAAATAATATTCTTATTGGAAGTAGATGCAAAATCAAAACTCTTAAAAACCCTCAATTTTCTTCTTTAAATAAATCAAAAATAAATAAAAAAATTAAAAAAATCTGCATCGTAGGAGGAAGCTATAGATACGATTCTATCCTTTATAGTATTCAACCTCATGGCTTAATTCTTATGAAAATACACCTCAATCTCATTGAAATACTAGAAAAAAATAATTTTGAGGTTTTTGTTAGACCTCACCCGGAAAATTTATTACCTAATATATTTCACAAAAAAAATATTGACTCATCAGGATCAATCGATAATGTTTTTCTAAACTATGATTCTGTTTTTTTTGATACTATTCAGACTACAGCATTTTACACATTATTAAGAAAAAATATCTCTATCAATATTTTAGATTTAGGCACAAATGAATTAAATTCATTATCAAGAGAAATGTTAGCTAAAAGGTGCTCAATAATAAATGTGAAAAAAAATAATTCAGGAAATTTTGAATTAAACGAAAATGATATAATTAATTCAATAGATAAGTCAATTTTACTTAGTGATAATGAATTTATGAATGAACATATGAATTACTAAGAACTTTTTTATTTCAAATTATGCTTTACCTTTTATAGAAGTAACCCAGGTGAAAACGAAAAAAATTAGAAATCCTAGAGAAGGGATAATCTTATATTTCTAGATTGTGGCGGAGAGAGAGGGATTCGAACCCTCGAAACGGGATTTCCCGTTTAACGGTTTAGCAAACCGTCGCCTTCAGCCGCTCGGCCACCTCTCCATACATTAAAATCTCAAAAAGATAGTTAAGAGAATAATCAATATACTTTCATTTTGCCAGCGTCTCTTTGTATATTACCATATAAACGCTCCTTTGCTGCCTTATTCATCTTAATTTCTTTACCTGGTTTCTGTCTTTTTGAAAGAACGTTTAAACCTTTTTTTACCGCTGTTCGCTCATTTATAATTTTGTACCAACTATATAAATTCCTAAAGTTTTCAATCTTTTGACCCTGATAATATGGTATTATCCATGGCCAAACAGCAATATCAGCAATAGTATAATTGTTACCTGTAAGGTATTTATTTCCCTTTAACTGCTTATCTAGAACATTATAAATTCTACCTACCTCGTTTTTATACCTGTTTATAGCATAGGGGATTTTTTCTGGACAATAGTGATGAAAAAAATTTGATTGCCCTAGCATTGGCCCAACCCCTCCCATCTGAAACATCAACCATTGCACCACTTTATATTTCTCTCTTTTTAACTTTGGAAGAAATTTACCAGTCTTTTCAGCAAGGTACATCAAAATTGCACCTGATTCAAATATAGAAATAGGTTTTTTATTAGGACCTTCTTCGTCAACAATAGCTGGCATTTTGTTATTTGGACTAATCTTAAGAAATGATTTCTTAAACTGGTCTCCTTTTGTTATATCTATACCATAAACTTTATAATTTAGTGAACACTCCTCAAGCATAATATGAATTTTTATACCGTTGGGTGTAGGCCATGAATAACATTTAATCATAATAATCCCTGTTTACAATTAATAAAGCAATTAATTTTTATTTAATTTTTTCGTAAGTATTTCATTTACAAGTTGTGGGTTAGCTTTACCCTCTGTCTTCTTCATAACTTGCCCGACAAAAAAACCAAAGAGTTTCTCTTTTCCGTTCTTAAACTCATTAACTTTTTCTATATTTTCATCTAGTATTGTATCAACTATTTTTTCTATTTCATCAATATTACTTATCTGCTTTAATCCTTTTTCCTCTACAATTTCTTTTGGACTTTGTCCGGTCTGAAACATAATTTCAAGAACTTCTTTTGATATTCTCCCTGAAATTATCTTATTAGAAATTAGATCTATAAGCTCGCCTAATGACTTAGAAGAAACTCTTGAATTATTAATATTCTGTCCTAATTTATTTAAAAATCCATAAAAATCACCTAACACTATATTAGCAACTAATTTTGGGTCTCTTTTTAAAACCACCTCCTCAAAAAAATCTGCTGTTTCTTTGTCGTCTACGAGAAGACCTGAATCATATATAGAAAGACCATATTCGCTACAAAATCTTTGCTTTCTATCATCTGGAAGTTCGGGTAAGGATTTTGAGATTTGATCTATCCAAGTTTGACTTAATTTTAAAGGTAAGAGATCAGGGTCCGGAAAGTATCTATAATCGTGAGATTCCTCTTTACTTCTCATCGGTCTGGTTTCAAAATTTTTAGGATCAAAAAGCCTTGTTTCTTGAACTATTTTATTTCCTAGCTCAATTTCTTTAATTTGACGTTTAGATTCATATTCTATTGCTTGCTGAACAAAACGAATAGAATTTACATTTTTAATTTCACATCGAGTTCCAAGTTCTTCACCATACCTTCGAACCGATACATTAACATCTGCACGCATACTCCCTTGTTCCATATTTCCATCACAGGTACCTAAGTACCTTAAAATTGTTCTTAATTTTTTTAAAAATAATCCAGCTTCCTCTGATGAACGCATATCTGGTTCAGAAACAATCTCCATTAAAGCAATACCTGCCCTATTTAAATCAACATAAGAATTAGCAGAATTAGAATCGTGTATACTTTTCCCTGCATCTTGTTCTAAATGGAGACGTGTAATACCAATTTCTCTTATTGTACCATCTGGCATATCTAAAATAACTTGACCTTTACCTACTATTGGATTTTCAAATTGAGAAATCTGATAACCAGCAGGTAAATCAGCATAAAAATAATTTTTTCTATCAAAAACAGATTCCATATTTATTTTAGCTTTCAAGCCTAACCCTGTTCTAACTGCTTGTTCGATACAAAATTTATTAATAACCGGCAACATTCCTGGAAAAGCAGCATCTATATAACTCACTTGAGTATTTGGCTCACCACCATATGTGGTAGACATTCCTGAAAAAAGTTTTGAGTTTGAGACTACCTGAGCATGGACTTCCAAACCAATAATTATTTCCCAGTTTAAATTATTATTTGCTTTTGAAGTCATTGTTTCCACCACTCTTCTTTATCATCTTCAAACTCACAAACCTCTTCAAAATAACTAGCAATATTTAGTAAACCTGACTCATCAAAGGGTTTTCCAATAAATTGAAAGCCTAAAGGTAAACCTTTATTATCTTTACCAGAGGGAATTGAAATAGCTGGTAAGCCTGCCATATTTGCTGGAACAGTTAAAAGATCATTCATATACATTGAAATTGGATCATCAATTTTTGCATTAATTGGAAACGCTGAGTTTGGCGTTGTAGGAGTAAATATGACATCTACATCTTTGAACACATTTTCAAAATCATTATATATAAGTGATCTAATTTTTTGAGCTTTTATATAGTAAGCATCATAATAACCTGCTGATAAAACATATGTTCCAATTAAAATTCTTCTTTTTACCTCATTGCCAAAGCCATCACCTCTAGTATTTTGATAAAGTTCCTCTAGACTTCCTCCTTCAACTCTATGACCATATCTAACACCATCATACCTTGATAAATTTGAAGAGGCCTCGGCAGGAGCTATTATATAATAAGATGGTAAAGCATATTTTGTGTGTGGAAGAGAAATATCAACAATCTCTCCTCCTCCTTGCTTAATCCAATTAATTCCTTTTTCCCATAAATTCTTTACATCAGGACTTGATTCATCAAGATTGTATTCTCTTGGTATTCCAAATTTTAAATTTTTTATATTTCTTCTTATTGAGTCTTTAAAATTTGGAACCTCTTTATTGACCGAAGTTGAGTCTTTTGGGTCATAGCCTACCATATTATATAGGAGTAGTGCTGCGTCCTCAACATTTCTAGTCATTGGCCCAGCTTGGTCAAGGGAAGAGGCGAAAGCAACAATACCCCATCTGGAGCATCTTCCATATGTTGGCTTAAGGCCTACTATTCCACAAAATGATGCTGGCTGTCTTATTGAACCTCCTGTATCTGTTCCAACAGCACCCAAACAAAGGTTTGCTGAAACTGCTACTGCTGAACCTCCACTTGAACCACCAGGAACATAATCTAATTTTTCATTAGATGGCTTCCAAGGGTTAATGGAAGGACCAAAAAAGCTTGTTTCATTAGATGAACCCATTGCAAATTCATCTAGGTTTGTTTTCCCTAAAAATATTGAACCAGAATTTAACAATTTCTGAGTAACAGTGGATTCATATGGAGGAATAAAATTGTTTAGCATATTAGATGCTGCCGTTGTTCTAATACCTTTAGTACAGAATAGATCTTTAATAGCAATTGGAATTCCCTCTAAGGGTCTAGCATTGCCTTTAGCAATTTTTTCATCGCTTTCTTTTGCTTTTTCAATAGCTGAATCAAAATTAAAAGAAATATAAGAATTTAGTTTTTTTGAATTTTTAATCTCAATTACAAACGACTCAACAAGCTCTTTAGCCGAAAATTTTTTCTCAAGCAAACCTTTTCTAGCTTGGGAAATTGTTAAACCTTTAATTAAGCTCATTAGTCTACAACTCTTGGTACAACAAAGAAACCTTCAGTAGTTTCAGGAGAATTTATTAATATTTCATCTAATTTTTTATCTTCCGTAATCAAATCATCTCTTTGATATAAATTTGATTTAATTACCCCGGTCATGGGTGGCGTGTTTTTTGTATCAACTTTATTTAATTGATCAATCCACTCAAGAATGTTAGATAATTCATTAGTTATTTCATCAGCCTCAGTATCATTTAGCTTTATTTTTGCTAATGAGGATATTTTTTCAACTGTTTTTCTGTCAATTGCCATAATGATTTTACCAAAGTTAATTATTCATATAATATAGTGCACTTAATACTAAAATAAACTTATCACTGACAATGTTACTAAGCAATATCAGAAATTTAAAATTAAATCCTGGAGCACGTTTGCTTGGATTAGATGTCGGATCAAAGACCATAGGAGTTGCTATTTCAGATAAGAACCACCAAATGGCTACTCCAATAATTTTAATTCAAAGGAAAAATCTAAATGAAGATATAAATAGTCTAAAAATGGTTATCGATAGGAGAAATGTGGGCGGCATAGTAATTGGTTACCCGCTAAATATGGACGGTACAGAGGGTCGAATGTGTCAGTCAATTAGACAATTTGCTTCAAATATTGACAAATCATTTAACTTACCGATACTTTTTTGGGATGAGAGAATGTCAACAATTGCTGTAAATAAACAATTAATTAGCCTTGACATATCTAGGAATAAAAGAAAAAAAATCGTAGATAAAGAAGCTGCCACACTTATTCTTCAAGGAGCTATAGATCATTTGAATCAATTGATATAATTTGCAAAATATTACTTGCAGTATTATATCCTAAAAGGATATAAATAAATTTTATGAAACAAAGTAAAATAACTGATTTTTCTCAGAAAGATATACTATCTATCGAAGATTTATCTCCTATTGATATAAATTTAATTTTAAATTTATCAGAATATTATGTTTCTCTAAATAAATCACAAAATAAAAAAATTCCTAAATTAAAAGGGAAAACTCTGATTAATCTTTTCTTTGAAAGCTCCACAAGAACAAGAACTTCTTTTGAACTTGCAGGTAAACGTCTTGGTGCAGATGTTATAAACATGTCTATAGAAGGTTCTTCAATTAAAAAAGGTGAAACACTTCTTGATACAGCAATGACTTTAAATGCTATGCATCCAGATTTAATGGTTGTAAGGCATAATGAGTCAGGAGCTGTTAACTTACTTGCAAAAAAAGTAAATACTCCGATAATTAATGCAGGCGACGGATGTCATTCACATCCAACTCAGGCTCTTTTGGATGCTCTTACAATAAGAAGAAACCTAAAAAAATTGGATGGACTTAATGTAGCAATTTGCGGAGACATAATGCATAGCAGAGTAGCTAGGTCAAATATACAATTACTTAATATAATGGGGTCAAATGTAAAAATTGTTGCCCCATCTACTTTAATACCTAATTCTATTGAAAAAATGGGAGTAGAAATTTTTCATAATATGAAAGATGGACTTCAAAATTGTGATATTGTAATGATGCTAAGACTACAGAATGAGAGAATGCATGGATCTTATGTCCCTTCAACTAGAGAGTATTATGAAATATTTGGTCTTAGTAAAAAAAATCTTGATAAAGCTAAACCAGGCGCTTTGATAATGCATCCTGGCCCAATGAATAGAGGAGTAGAGATTGATACTGAAGTTGCCGATAACATGAAACAAAGTGTAATTAGAGAGCAGGTAGAAATGGGAGTAGCTATCAGAATGGCATGTTTAGAAATTTTAAACTCAAAAAGAGTTGAGGGCTAACTTTACTGATGAGTAAGAAAATATTTTATAACGCAAGAATCATAGATCCTTCCTCTGGTCTAGATTGTAATGGTTCATTGATTATTGAAAATGAGAAAATATTATCTATTGAAAAAGATATTCAACCGGAAATAAATGATGAAAATATTGAAGTATTTAATTGTAATAAAAATATATTATCTCCTGGAATTATTGATATAGGAGTTTCAATAGGTGAACCAGGTAATGAATACAAAGAAAATATAATCACTGCTACAAAATCTGCTGCAGCTGGTGGAGTTACAACAATTATATCTATGCCAGACACAAAACCTGTTATTGATGATGTCACATTAGTAGACTTCATAATTCGTAGAGCAAAAAACCTTGGCGTTGTAAAAATTATACCTATGGCTAGTCTTAGTAAAAATATAGATGGACAAAAAATGTCAGAGATAGGCCTTCTTAAAAATTCAGGAGCAATTGCTTTTTCAGATGGTTACAAAAGTATACAAAACACTAAATTAATGAAAAATTTAATACTATATTGCTCTGATTTTGATGCTCTTATTTGCCACTTTACTGATGATAACGATCTATCTGATGGAGGAGTAATGAATGAGGGTGAAATATCTACAAGATTAGGGTTAAAAGGAATCCCCCCAATATCTGAAAGTATAATCTTAGAAAGAGATATTAAATTGTTAAATTTTCTTAAAGTTGGAAAATATCATGCAAGTTGTATAACAACAAAAGAAGCAATAGACTCAATTAGATTGGCAAAATCAAAATCACTAAATATCTCAGCAGCAACTAGTCAGTATCATTTTATTCTGAATGAGTCTGAAGTAATAAATTATAGAACTTTTGCAAAACTAAAACCTCCCCTTAGATCAGAACAAGATAGAATAGAGGTAATCAAAGGTATAAAGGATAATACAATAGATGTTATCTCAAGCTTTCACAGACCAGAGACAGAAGAAAATAAAAGACTTCCATTCTCACTTGCTAAATTTGGAGCTGCTGGTCTTGAAACACTATTATCTTCAACCTTAAATTTATATCATTCAAACGAAGTAAGTCTTTTACAATTAATGCATAAACTAACAACTGGTCCTGCAAATTTACTAAATTTAGATCAAGGAAGATTAACTCCAGGGTCCCCAGCAGATATAATACTTTTTGATCCTGATAAACCATGGGTAGTTAAAAGTGAGATGTTTTTTAGTAAAAGTAAAAATTCACCTTTTAATAACCTTCCTATGCAAGGAAAAGTATTAATGACAATTGTTTCAGGTAAGATAGTTTATCCCTTCAGGAAATAAATAGAGGTAGTAATTATGCCAGACCCCTTAGGTGATATATCGTTCACATGGTATTATATTTTTATTTTTCTTATTGGTTATTTTATTGGATCAATTCCTTTTGGAGTAATCATAACTAGGTTAAGTGGCTATGGAGATATTACAAAAATTGGTTCTGGAAATATTGGTGCAACAAATGTTTTAAGAACAGGAAATAGAAAAATAGCTTTCCTTACATTAATTCTCGATATATGTAAGGGGTTAATTCCAACTATAATCATATTAAAAATTCTTAACCAAGATCTAGCTATAGTCATAAGCACAGGTTTAGTTATAGGACATATTTTGCCTATTCTATTATTCAAAAAAATCAAAGAGAATATTTTAATTAATATATACATTATATTAATTTCCTTTTTATCGATTAATATAATTTTATTTGGTAGGGGTTTTATCAGCTTATTTGGTGTTATAATTATTTTAATTAACCTGTTCTATGCTTGGGGCGGAAAAGCTGTTGCAACTGGTTTTGGGGTGTTGTTAGCTCTAAATCCTTTAATTGCAATATTTTGCATTTTAATCTGGTTAGTTGTTATCTTTGCAACTAGATACTCTTCTTTATCGGCAATTGTTGCTTTTTCTTGTGCTCCAGTTATTGCATATATACTCTCTGAACAATTTGTTGAGGAATTTTATACAACTGACAGACAACTAATAGAATTCTTTCTATTTTTAGCTATAATTATCTGGATTAGACATACGAAAAATATTAAAAACCTCCTATATAGTAAAGAACCGAAAATTGGCAAAAATTAAAATATTCATTGAACCTCAAAAAAATTAATTTTAAAATTTTCCCAGTTTTCCTTGATTTTTTAAAAAATTTTTAATAAAAAAATAATCTCACAATTGACTTCATATCAATTTTCGGACTAAAGGCTTTAAGGGGTTTTAAAAATTTAAATAATAAGACTAAATTTTTTATGAATGAATCGGGAATATTATGAATGTCGTAGTAGTTGAATCACCAGCCAAGGCAAAAACAATTAATAAGTATCTGGGCAGTGATTTCACAGTAATTGCAAGTTATGGCCATATAAGGGATCTACCATCTAAAAATGGTTCAGTTAAACCTGAGGATAACTTTGCTATGACTTATGAAGTTGATCCAAACTCTCAAAAGCATATTAAAGCAATTGCTAACGCTTTAAAAAATTCTGAAAAACTTTACCTTGCAACTGATCCTGATAGAGAAGGGGAAGCAATAGCTTGGCACGTAATTAAGGCACTTAGTGACATTAAGGGCTGTGAAAATAAGGTAATAAAAAGAGTTGTATTTAATGAGATAACAAAAAATGCAGTTACTTCTGCAATAAAAAACCCAAGAGAAATCGATATGGATTTAGTTAATGCTCAACAAGCTCGAAGGGCATTAGATTATTTAGTTGGCTTTAATTTATCTCCAGTCCTATGGAGAAAGTTACCTGGGGCTAAATCAGCTGGAAGGGTTCAATCAGTAGCTTTAAGACTTATTTGCGAAAGAGAACTTGAAATTTCAAAGTTTATCCCTCAGGAATATTGGTCAATTAGCGCAATTTTCTCAAGACAAAATAATCCTGAAGAAATGATTAATGCTAAACTAATTAAGCTTAATAATGAAAAGGTTGAAAAGTTTTCATTACAAAATGAAACAGATACAAATTCAGCAGTTAAATTTATATTAGAGTCAGATAAATATAAAGTTTTGTCAATAAGTGCTAAACAAACTAGACGAAACCCATACGCACCTTTTACCACTTCTACTCTTCAGCAAGAAGCATCAAGAAAACTAAGATTTAAAGCCAGACAAACTATGCAAATAGCTCAAAAATTATATGAAGGAATAGAGATAAGTGGTGAGACTACTGGTTTAATAACCTATATGCGGACTGATGGAGTACAAATTGCGAAAGAGGCAATATCAAATTGCAGAGAAACTATTGAAAAAGAGTTTGGTAAAAATTATTTACCAGAAAAACCAAGAATTTATCAATCTAAAGCTAAGAATGCTCAAGAAGCACATGAAGCAATTCGTCCAACAAGTTTATCCAGACTACCTAGAGATCTAAGTACAGTTCTAAATAAAAATGAGATCGCCTTATACGAATTGATTTGGAAAAGAACAATAGCTAGTCAAATGGAAAGTGCAAAGCTAGAAAATACTTCAGTAGATATTTCATCATTAGATGAAAAAAATGTTTTTAGATCTACTGGACAAGTTATATTATTTGATGGATTTCTAAAACTCTACCAAGAAAGTAGCGACGATGATGATGATGATAATAATAGCTCAAGCCGACTACCCAAATTAAATAATTCTGAAAGTTTGGTATCAAATAGTATCACTCCAAAACAACATTTTACTGATCCACCACCAAGGTATACTGAAGCAAGTTTAGTAAAAAAACTTGAGGAATTAGGAATAGGAAGACCCTCAACTTATGCAAGCACATTAAGTGTGCTTCAAGATAGAAATTATGTTTCGTTGGAAAAAAATAGATTTTTTGCTGAGGATAGAGGACAGTTAGTTACAGCTTTTTTAGTCAGCTTCTTCACAAAATATGTTGAGTATGATTTTACTGCGGAATTAGAAGATAGATTAGACAAAATATCTTCTGGAGATGCAAAGTGGACAGATGTATTGAATGACTTTTGGGGTGATTTCACAAATGCTATTGATAATACCAAGGAATTACGAATAAGAGATGTATTAGACTCTCTTAATGATATTCTCGCAGATCATATTTTTGATAAAGAATCAGAAAATTCAAGAGAATGCCCCAAATGTAATCAAGGAACACTAAGCCTAAAAGTAGGAAAGTTTGGAGCTTTTGTAGGTTGTTCTCTTTACCCAGAATGTAAATTTACAAGAGCGATAGCCAATACAAACGAGAATGAAAGTCAAGAAGACGACTGGCCAAAAGAAATTGGAGAGGATCCAAATGACAATAAGAAAATTACTATAAGAAAAGGGCCATATGGTTTTTATATCCAAAAAGGCGATACAGAAGGTGATGAAAAGCCAAAGAGAGTAGGTATTCCAAAAAATGATGACCCAGGGTTATTAACTTTAGAAAAAGCGATGGAGTATCTATCACTACCGAGGGAGGTGGGTAAACACCCTGAAACATCAAAAAAAATTAGTGCAGGAATTGGTAGATTTGGAGCATTTATAAGGCATGATGGTGATTACAGATCCCTTCCCAAAGATGATGATGTACTTTCAGTTGGTTTAAATAGGGCAGTTAGTCTTCTCGCTGAACCTAAAAAAAGACGAGGACCAGAGGTTCTAAAAAATTTAGGGAAACACCCTAATGAAGAAGGACAAGTAAATATCTATGACGGTAGATATGGTCCATATGTGAATCATGGCAAAATTAATGCAACTATACCGTCAAGTATAGAGCCACTCGAACTAACTCTTGAAGCAGCAATAGAACTTCTTGATAACAAAGCAAAAAAACCACCTAAAAAGAAGGCTACTAAAAAGAAGGCTACTAAAAAGAAGGCTACTAAAAAGAAGGCTACTAAAAAGAAGGCTACTAAAA
>MDTD01068019.1_pt1 | contig 142237 bp, 140 predicted proteins | sample 811221 | NCBI WGS metagenome assembly MDTD01 (sample SAMN05326646, study PRJNA326480) | marine metagenome | isolation source: seawater | place: Pacific Ocean: South West | collected 2011
GCCGCTGCTACCCTCCACGCTAAAACCTCTTGTAAAATAAGGGAATTCTATAAACCGGTTATTTTTAGACCAAGACTGGCACGGTCTTGGCATCAGAGTGTGCAGACGACGAGTTATGTCAAAGAATGATGGTATAGAGGAAGCAAAAATGAACGCTATTAGCAGTGCGCGGATTGTTGACCTGGACAGCGAAGGGCTGGTGAAGAACCACGCACCCTCCACCGACGCACTTCATGCCGGCCGCCACAGCGAAGCTCTGGCACTGTCGCGCCTTTCAGCCGTACTGCAAACCAGCATTGAACTGTCTGAAATCATCAGCCTGTTTTTCAGGGAGATCCAACGGGTTGTTGCTGCGGATGGGATCAGTTTCGAGCACACCCCATACAAATTCACCTATCAGCTGGGCACGCCAAAAGGCCGTGCTTCCCACTACCGGATTCAGACCGACAGCGATTATCTGGGTGACCTCACCCTATACAGGAAAAGCCGCGATTTCACGCCCTGCGACCTGGAAAAACTGGACCGGATGGTGACATCCCTGGTCTTTCCACTGCGCAACGGCCTGCGCTACCACGAAGCGGTCCGGGCGTCTTTGACCGACGGGTTAACCGGCGCGGGGAATCGCATAGGCCTGGATTCCATCCTGAGCCGCGAGGTGGAACAGGCCAGTCGCTATAACCACCCACTTTCGGTAATGATTCTGGACCTGGACTTTTTCAAGAACATTAACGACAGTCACGGTCATGCGGTGGGTGATCACGTACTGAAAACCATCGCCGGCACCATCCAGAACAGCTCCCGCAATGCCGATATGATATTCCGCTACGGGGGTGAAGAGTTCGTTATCCTACTCAACAAAACCGATGTGGCCGGCGCGAAAATCGGGGCCGAGAGAATCCGCCAGATCATTGAACGGACCAACATTTCACTGGGTGCGCTCAAGATCAAGGTCACCGCCAGCATCGGCGTGGCCAGCCTTTGCCACGGAGAAGACCGGGAAAGCCTGCTGCGGCGGGCTGACAAAGCACTCTATTGCGCCAAACACAGCGGCCGCAATCAGGTCACACTGGCGGAACCTTCATTGGCCAATGCTTGAGAAGCGTTGTTCATCTGATCAGTAACGCCGCCGTCGCAGATAGCCGCCCCTGCGTACCTCTTTCTCCACCGCCCGCTCTGAGCGAGCCTTGGCACGGCCATATAAGCCGGTGCGCTTGCGTAATGCAGCGCCACAACTCTCGGCCAGGCGATCAATGACATCCTTATCCAGTTCAACCCAACGCCCGGCTTTCAGGTTGCGCGGCAACTGCACATCACCATACCGCACCCGAATCAGACGGCTTACCTGCACGCCCTGACTTTCCCACATGCGACGCACTTCCCGCTTACGGCCTTCCCGCAGGATGACATGATACCAATGGTTGGTACCCTCCCCGCCCCGATCAACGATCTCATCGAACTTAGCGGGGCCATCCAGCAGCGTCACACCCGTCCGCAGAGCCTCCAGGTTTTCTTCCGTCACTTCCCCGTGGATACGTACTGCATATTCACGTTCTATATTGGAAGACGGATGCATCATGCGATTGGCCAGATCACCATCGGTGGTAAACAGCAACAACCCCTGACTATTGATGTCGAGACGGCCGATGGCCACCCAGCGCTGATCCTGCAGCTTTGGCAAAGCATCAAACACCGTGGGACGACCACTGGGGTCGGTGCGGGTGCAGACTTCGCCTTCGGGCTTGTAATAAAGGATAACCCGACGAATGCTTTCCTCTTCGGCGGCGAAGTTGATGATGCGACCATCTACGCGCAACTCATCATCTTGCTCAATACGGTCACCCAGAGTGGATACCTTGCCGTTAACGGAAACCCGGCCTTCCTGAATCCACTCTTCCATTGCACGACGGGAACCCAGCCCCACCCGTGCCAGAACTTTTTGTATTTTTTCACTCATTACTAAAAAAACTCACCAATAAATGCATGAACCGGGAACAACCGGTTAACACGCGACACCAATCACAACAGTCAGTACAAATAAAACACAGTATAGTGCAGCCTCACGGCTACCCTGCCCCCCTTCAAAGGATGGCAATTGGGGATAGATAAAACTAAAAAACTAGAATGCTCAACCTAAGTATTTTCATCAGGCTTAACAATGACGCTTTCTTCCGCGTCGGTGGGGGCCTCCTGAATCATCTCGTCAGCGGAGGCCACCGCTGGCTCAACCTCGGCTTCTTCCATTGAATCAAGTGCTTGAGAGGGTGTGGTTGCGTCATCAACGCCGTCCTCCGGACCGTCATCCACATCCAGCTGACCATTGGGATCCAGCCCTTGCTGCACCAGTTCCAACTCGGCATTAATGGCATCCAAATCCCGGATTTCCGCCAGCGATGGCAGTTCATCCAGGTTTTTGAGGTTGAAATAATCTAAAAAGTTGCGGGTAGTGCCATACATTGCCGGCCGGCCGGGCACATCACGATGGCCCACCACCCGAATCCATTCCCGCTCCAGCAGCGTCTTGGTGATGTGCGAGCTCACACTGACGCCACGGATTTCTTCAATCTCACCCCGGGTAATGGGCTGGCGATACGCAATCAGTGCCAGCGTCTCAAGCAAGGCACGGGAATAGCGGGCCGGTTTTTCCTCCCACAGGCGACTGACCCACTCACCCACGGTTTCTTCCACCTGAAAGCGGAAGCCTGAAGCCACCTCCTTCAACATGACACCGCGGCCTTCATATTCGGCTTTGAGCTGATTGATGGCTTCCACCAGCATCTCGGTGGGCGGCGCCTCCTCTTCCAGGAACAGCCCGGCCAGTTTCTCCAGTTTCATGGGCTGACCCGCCGCAAACAGCGCGCCTTCCACAATGCGTTTTACAGTATCCTGATCAAGAGACATTGTTGTTGTCTTCGCTCTCGGTTTGATCGTTGCTTTGATGGTAATCGGTATCCAGGGGCTGATTGGTGACGTCGTCTGCCTCATCCTGCTGCGCCAATACCGGCGGCGGAACCGGCTCGTACGCCCCTTCTGCCGATTCATCTTCATCCTGCGGATTCAGATCGTCGTCTTCCGGGCCCGCCTCGTGGGCCGATTCCCGGGCCTTAACGTGGATCGGCCCCAAGGGCTCACTCTGCACCAGCTCCACCAGGGACTCCTTCACCAATTCCAGAATGGCCAGAAACGTCACCACCACACCCAGACGCCCCTCTTCATAACTGAACAGGCTGACGAAGGGGACAAATCGATCCCGCCCCAGACGTTCCAGCACCTGGGTCATGCGCTCACGGGTGGAGAGTTTTTCACGGCTGACCTGATGACTTTCAAACATGTCTGCCCGGTGCAACACTTCCTGCAGGGCCAGCAGCACCTCACGCAGATCCACATCCGGGTGCGCCCGCTCACGCTCGAAGCGGGGTTGATCGGCTGCCGCCAAATGAATCTCGCGCCCCACCCGGGGCATTTCATCAATATCTTCAGCCGCCTTTTTATAGCGTTCATATTCCTGCAGGCGGCGGATCAGTTCCGCTCTGGGATCGTGTTCGTCGTCTTCCTCTTCGGTCTGCCGCGGTAACAGCATGCGGGATTTGATCTCCCCCAAAAGCGCTGCCATAACCAGATATTCAGCGGCCAGTTCCAGGTTGAGACTTTTCATCAACTCGACGTACTGCATGTACTGGGACGTGATCTGGGCCACCGGAACATCCAGAATATCCAGGTTCTGCCGTTTGATGAGATATAGAAGCAGATCCAGTGGGCCTTCAAACGCCTCCAGAATGACTTCCAGTGCATCCGGCGGGATATACAGGTCCTGGGGCAGCTTGGTGAAGGCCTCGCCATAGACCAGGGCGAACGGCATCTCGCCCTGTTGCGGATGGGCTGCGTCGGGATGGGATTCCCCTGTAGCCTGGGCAGCCTCAGGCGCCGCCTGCGCCTCGGCTGCCGACGCTTCTTCCAGCAATGTATCCTGTTCGGATATGGTCATCAAAAGTATCCCAGGCCCATGGCCTCGCGCACATCTTCCAGGGTTTGCTTGGCGGCGTCGCGGGCCTTTTCACACCCCTCCGCCACGATGCTTTTCACCAGATCCGGGTTGCCGGCATATTCCCCGGCCCGCATGCGAATTGGTTTAAGTTCCTCTTGCAACGCATCGATCAACGGCCTTTTACAATCCAGGCAACCAATACCGGCACTTTTGCAACCCTGCTGCACCCAATCCCGGGTACTGTCATCCGAGTACACCAGATGCCATTGCCATACCGGGCATTTTTCCGGATCGCCGGCATCGGTAAGCCGTACCCGGGCCGGGTCCGTGGGCATGGTGCGAATCTTGGTCATCACTTCATCTTCCGAATCCCGCAGGGTGATGGTGTTGTTATAGGATTTCGACATTTTGCGGCCATCCAAACCGGGCATCTTGGAGGCCGGTGTCAGCAATGCCTGTGGTTCGGTCAGAATCACTTTGCCGCTGCCTTCGATAAAGCCATGCAGGCGTTCCTTGTCACTGAGCGTGATGTTCTGCTGATCCCGCACCAAAGCGTGGGCTGTCTCCAGGGCTTCTTCATCCCCCTGCTCCTGAAACTTGTTGAGCAGGTTACGATACAGTTTGGCGGTCTTCTTGCCCATTTTCTGGATGGCTTGTTCCACCAACTCTTCAAAACCGGGTTCCCGTCCATATAAATGGTTGAAGCGCCGCGCCACTTCCCGCGTCAGCTCAATATGGGAAACCTGATCTGCCCCCACCGGTACATGACCGGCGCGATAAATGAGAATATCGGCGCTTTGCAACAGGGGGTAACCAAGGAACCCATAGGTGGCCAAGTCCTTTTCTTTGAGCTGCTCGATCTGGTCCTTGTAGGTGGGCACCCGCTCCAGCCAGCCCAACGGGGTCATCATCGACAGCAACAGATGCAACTCAGCGTGTTCAGGCACCCGGCTCTGTATGAACAGAGTGGCTGAACCGGGATTAATGCCCGCTGCCAGCCAGTCGATCACCATGTCCCACACCGACTCTTCAATTACCCTGGGATCTTCATAATGGGTGGTGAGGGCATGCCAATCGGCGACGAATAAAAAGCACTCAAATTCGTGCTGCAATTTAACCCAGTTTTTGAGGACGCCGTGATAATGGCCAAGGTGCAGATTGCCTGTGGGGCGCATGCCAGAAAGGACACGTTGCTCCGAAACAACTGAGCTCAAGGTAAACTCCTGATTTTTATATAGTGTTTGGCTATCCTGGAGACCTTCCCCGGCCTCGCGGCCCCGACTCCAGGATGAAAGGGGTGATTATAGCGATATTCGTCACGCTGTCGAAGTACGATACGGTCTATTACACTGGATTCATCAACCTGCCTGACATGATCACGGCCCGCCGTTGCCGCATTACAGAAATGGCGCCGGGTCTCCCTTGCCTTCCCGCAGCAGTATGGGCGCTTCCCCTTCCAGATCCACCACGGTTGTGGTTTCCATTTCTCCCCAACCACCATCCAACACCAGATCCACCTGCTTGCCCACCCGCTCATAGATTTCCTGCGGATCGATTAGGGGGTATTCATCCCCGGGCAAGAGCAAGGTTGTACTCATGATGGGCTCCCCCACCTCTTCCAGTAACGCCTGCACCACCACGTTATCGGGCACTCTCAGCCCCAGCGTTTTCTTTTTGGCATGCATAAGTCGCCGCGGCACCTCACCGGTGGCCCTCAATACGAAGGTGTAGGCTCCGGGTGTGTTGGCCTTTAAAAGACGAAAAGCCCAGTTTTCCACCTTGGCATAGTTCGCCAGCTCCGATAGATCGCGACACAGAATGGTAAACTGGTGCTTGTCATCCAGCTGACGCAGTTGCACGATTCGCTCCAGCCCCCGCTTGTTCTCCAACGCGCACCCCACCGCATAGGCGGCATCGGTGGGATACACCACCACCTCCCCTTTTCGAATGCGATCTGCTGCCTGCTTGATCAAGCGCTTCTGGGGGGTCTCCGGATGAATACGAAATATTTCGGTCATGGCCTGCCTACTTATGAACTAAACAACGCTTGCTGCTGCTGGATTCATTTCTCCAATGGCAGCAGTTCGAGCACAGAGCGACAGGTGGAGGGTAAAGGTGGCATCTTTCCCAATTGTACCCAGCGCATGGAGGGGCCATGATAGTCGCTTCCCTGTGATGCATAAAGATTATATTTAACTGCCAAATCAGCCAGTTGCCGAACCATTTCCGGACCATGGGTGGCGACACAGACCTCCAGTGCCTGGCCTCCGGACTCAGCAAACATACAAATCAACCGCTCCAACTTGGTCCGGGTCAGTTTATAACGCCCAGGGTGGGCCAGCACGGCGACCCCCCGGGCTTCGCGGATCCAGCGCACCGCTTCGCTGATCTCGGGCCACTCGGTTTTCACGTAGGCCGGCTTGGACTGGGCCAGATAGCGCTGAAACGCCTGCTTGCGATCCTTGCAGGCACCGGCCTGCACCAGCGCCTCGGCAAAATGTGGGCGGGCGGGAATACCCTGGGGGGCGCCTTCAGCCGCTCGTTCCAACATCCCGGGATAACCCAGTCTGGCCAGCCGCTGCGCCATGATTCGCGCGCGCTCCCAGCGACGGTCCATCTGGCTTTGCAGGCGCCCCTGAAAACGTTCGTCCCCTGTATTCACCCCCAGCCCCACAATATGGATATCCATGTTGCTCCAGCGGGAAGACACCTCAACCCCGGCAATCAGGGAAAGGCCGCGCTCGGCACTGACGCGCCCCGCCTCCGCCAGCCCGGCCATGGAATCATGATCTGTTATGGCCAGGGTGGACACACCGGAATCCGCCGCCAGGGCCACTAACCGGGCAGGGTCAAGCTCACCATCGGAGGCCGTGGTATGGACATGGAGATCGATGTTACTGGGCTGATTTTGCATGAAATTAACCTTTCAGCGCCGCTCGGGAGTGCTTAGGCGGGGCAAATATTCTATCATTGGTGCCTCATTAGAGATGAATTATTTGATATGAAACAGTTTTTCGACTTCTTCCCGGTAGCCCTGTTTGTCGTTGCTTATTATACGAGCAAGGATATGATCCTCTCCACCAAAGTATTGCTGGCCGCCAGCGTGGTGCAAATCGCCATTTTCTGGCTCTGGAAACGCACGGTGGAAAAAATGCACCTGGGCACCTTTGTGGTGGTATTGGTCATGGGTAGCCTGACCATCTTCCTGGACGACCCTATCTTCATCGTCTGGAAACCTTCCATCGTCAACTGGTCCATTGCCGCGGTCTTTCTGGTCAGCCTGCTGATCCGCAAGAATCTGGTACGCAAAGCGGTCCAGGGCTTTCTCAAGCAAGCCCCACATTTGAGGCTGACCATGCCGGATGACAAGTGGGCGCCACTGTGCATTGTCTGGGTCCTGTATTTCATCGCTCTGGGCTGCATCAACCTTTTCGTCTATTTCACCTACGGTGAAGATTTCTGGGTGACGTTCAAACTGGTGGGATTCACGCTCATCAACATGGTGTTCTTTGTTGGCCAGTTCCTGTATTTGTCGCGTTACATTTCAGAAGTCAAACCCGATAACAATCAGGAGTCACAGGGATAATGTATTACGCGATTGTCAGTGAGGATGTTGAGAACAGCCTGGAGAAACGCCAGGGAGCCCGGCCGGATCATCTGGCCCGGCTGGAAACCCTGAAGCAGCAAGGCCGGTTGCTGGTGGCGGGCCCGTTCCCGGCCATCGATAGCGAAACACCCGGTGACGCGGGGTTTACCGGCAGCCTGGTCATCGCCGAATTTGAAAACCTGAGTGCGGCCCAGGCCTGGGCCGACGCCGACCCCTACGTTGCGGCCGGCGTTTACAAACAGGTGATGGTGAAACCTTACAAAAAGGTGCTGCCATAATCGCCGGTTGTGACCTGTTTAAACGCGAAAACAACCCACTTATCGTTACACTGCGACAAAATCAAAAATCACGGGGAAATACAGTGAAACAGTTGATCAGCGCCATTGCTACCTTGATCATCGCCAGTATTCTGGCCACACCAGGTTACGCCAAAATGCTTTACATCCACGACAATCTAAGGGTGGACATGCGCTCCGGCCCCAGCGTGGAATACCGCATTATTGACTTTTTACGCAGTGGTACATCCATGGAGGTTTTGAAGGAATCCGGGGAGTGGATCCAGATCAGAACCAACGGTAAGGAAGGCTGGATTCAATCGCAGTACACTACCGATGAGCCCATCGCCCGGGATCAGTTGGCCCGCGCCCAGAAGCAGATTAATAGCCTGCAAACGGAAAACAGCGCCCTTAAGGCCCAGCTGGCGGAAACCCGTACCGAATTGGGCGGACTGAAATCCGACCACAGCAAAATGTCCAACAGCACAGAGAAGCTGCAGCAGGAACTGGATCGAATTCAGAAAGTATCCCGCAATGCGATTGCCACGGAAGCCGCCTACCGGCAGTTGCAGGAAGAAGCTGAGCTGCTGAAGGTGGATATAGAAAAATTAAAAGTGGAGAACATCCGTTTATCCGAGGACAATCTCAAGGAAGGCATTCAGTGGGGCGCCGGTGCTGTCCTCCTGGGTGTCATCCTGGCCTGGCTGATCTCCAAGAGCAGCGCCAAGAAACGCCGCAGCGAATGGTAAACGGCAATATAAAGCAGCCCTGACCCGGGCTGCTTTTCACAAGGCACACCGGTTCACACGTCCACATTCCACAAGTCCTCTCCCCCAACTCATGATACCTTGAGTGTCAATACCTCCGAAAATAATAAGCCAATAATCACAAGAACGAACAACAAGGGGAATCAACGTGGCCAATATCAAACACGCCGTGCGCGCAGCGATTGCCGGCACTCTGCTGGGCGGCACCGTACTCATCCAGTCAGCCTTTGCTGCCCCCCTCTGCAATCCAACCAGCCTCATCACCTGCGCCCTGCCTTTTCCATCAGACATCTGGGCCAACCAAAACAGCAACAGCCCCACCGGTATCATCATCAATATGAGTGATGATGTACTGCGACCGGAAGTGCTGGCACAACTGCCCGTGGCAAACGGCATCAGCGTGCAGCAGGTCTTCAACAATGCCAGTGGCTACTCCGCTGCCTCCGCGGTGGTGTTTGAATTCGAACAGCAACCGGATGCGGCGACACTGCCAAAGTACGGTGGTAGTGCGGTAATCGCATTTGACCTCACCACCAATGAACCACTGGATATTCGCACCCAGATCAACGCCTACGCCCGCGGTCGCCGGGTCAGCGCGCCATCGGAAGTGTTGGAAGTGTTCCCTATGGGACGCTGGCCCTTCGGCCATCAAATTGCCGTGGCGGTGACCAAGGATATGGCGCTGGTGGGTGAAACGGAAGATTTTCTGAGCCTGCAGGACAGCGCCGACACCCCCCAAGCCATCGCTTACCTGGACACCGTTACCGGAGCCCTGCAACAGATGGGGCTGGACCCGGAACAGGTGCGTAATGCCACCGTTTTCACCGTGCGTGATCGTGCCGAAGTCCTGACACCAATACGCACGCTGGTTGAACGCACCTTTGAGTCCGATCACCCGGTACGTAACCTGCAAGTGGATTATAAAAGCTATTTCAATCGCAAAGCCGCCCTCATCACAGGTGAGCTTCTGACCCACAACTACCGCCGGGAGGAGGGTGTAGGGTTGGTGGATTTTAATGGCGACTACCTGGAACAATGGATCCCGTTTCGCCTTACCCTGCCACGGGCAGCCCGCAATGAAGGTAGTGTTCCAGTGGCTTTCTACGCCCACGGCCTGGGGGCCAGCAAGGAAACCGATTTACTGGTGGGGGATCAGAATGCCGGGCTTGGCATCGCCACCTTCAGCGTCGATTTTCCCAATCACGGTGCCCGGGCCGAAGCCGACGGGGGTGCGGTATTCTCCAACCTGGTGATCGACAAAGTAACCCGTGAAATTGGCATGATGACGCAAAACAACATTGATTTTGCCGCCGCCCACAAAGCACTGATCGGAATGTCCGACCTGGATGTGGTGGGCAAATGGCGCTGGGGTGGCTGCTGGCAGTGTGCAGATGGCGTCGCCGATTTGGATACCAGCCGGGTTTTCATGCAGGGAACCTCCCTGGGAGGAGTGCTGGGCTCAGCCTACGCTGCACTCTCACCGGATCTGGACGGCGCCATTTTCCAGGTCACTGGTGTGGGTGTCACCAGCATACTGGCCGGTTCAATCCTGTGGGACGTAGCCTTTTCACGGCTGGAACCTCCCGCTGCCACCGGAGCAGAAGCGCTGCTGTTAAAAGGCGCCATTCAACAGCTGCTGGACTATGGTGATTCCATTAACTACATCGACCTGATGCGCTACCCCGATAACGGCCGCCCAATCCGCCCCCTTTATGTCATGACCGGTGCCGGTGACAACATTGTACCCAACGACAGCTCCGTTGCCCTGGCCAGAATCGCCGGACTGCCGCTGGTGGGAGACGAACGCTATCCAATGCCCGGTGTGGAGCAACGGGAGAATGCCGACGAGCTGGGATTCGGCATCAGCCACCTGCCACCGCTGGTGGCCGATCTGGAATTTCTGTTGGGTTCATTGCTGACCGACGCCTCCGCGCACATTGCCTTTCTGTGGACCGATACGGCGCGGCAGAACAAAGCCTGGATTCGGGAGTTTATTCTCGGTCAATGAACATCATCCGGGATCACATGGTGGCCCCGGATTGTTTCAGGGTGGCGATTTCCTCCGCGCTGAAACCGGCGTCAGTGAGTACCTGGTCGGTATGGGCGCCCAGTGCCGCTCCGGTAAACCGGTACTGGGCAGGGGTGGCTGAAAACTTTACCGGCGATGCCAGTTGCCGCTGGGTACCACCGCTGGCGGTGGGCACATCCACCAGCAGTTCACGTTCCAGGATCTGGGGATGTTCACAGGCCTCACTGAACCTCAACACCGGCTCAACGCACGCATCCAATTCACCGAACACCGCCACCCACTCAGCAAAGGTTCTGGCCTTGATGACTTGCGCAATATCCTGCTTCAACGGCCCCTGAATATCCGGATTCAGAGCAAGCCCTTTCGCTGACCATTCCGGGTGGCCGATGGCCTGGCAAAACTGGGCAAAGAACTGTGGCTCCAATCCAGCCACCGACAGCCATCGGCCATCGGCTGTTTCATAGCAATCGTAAAAACTGCCGCCATTCAATTGCGTTGCCTCCAGTTCAGGTTCAACCCCACCCACCAAAGCCGGTGGTGCGGTCAAGGCATGCATGGAAAAGGCGGCATCGGTCATACTGATATCCAGATGCTGACCTTCACCGGTCTGTTGGCGGTGAATCACCGCAGCCAGAATCGCCATTACCGAATGGTAGGAACCTCCCGCCACATCCGCCACCTGCACATTAATGGGCGCCGGGCCACTGCTCTGGCGACCGTTATAGCCGGTGACCCCCGCAATGGACAGATAATTGAGATCATGCCCTGCCCGCTGCTTGAAGGGTCCGGTCTGACCGTAACCGGTTATGGAACAGAAAATGAGCCCCGGATTCTCTGCCTTCAGGGCCTCGTATCCCACCCCCAAACGATCCATCACGCCGGGGCGGAACTGTTCCACAACAATGTCATAGTCGCGCACCAGTCTCTTGACCGCCGCGACCGCATCGGGCTTTTTCAGATCCAGCGCCAACGAACGCTTGGAGCGGTTTAAATAACCGTGACATGCGGAGACGCCATCATCCATGGGCGGCAACATACGCACCATATCCGGCCGCGTTGGTGACTCCACCCGCACCACATCGGCCCCCCAATCCGCCATGATCATGGCCCCCATGGGGCCTGGCAACAATGTGGTGAAATCCAGCACTTTAAGGGAAGAAAGAGGTCCGCTCATGAGATGTCCTAATGCAGGTCAGCTGTTACAATGAATTGATTGAATAACATACTAGGTGGCAGGTCAGAACGGGAACATGACCGGAAAGCTCAAAAACCCTGGCCATTTGCGCCATTTGTTGCCTTATTCCATTCTCTGGGGCAACATGCCACCGCCTATACCGATAAACTGCCGTGACAATGAAAACAAGTACCGTATCCGTTCACTATGTTAATGCCTGCCTGGCACGTGCGCGCCAGGCAGGTTTGGACATTCAGCCCTTTGTTACACGCCTGGATGTATCGCCCGAAATCCTGGAAGACCCAACAGCCCGGGTCCCCAGTGAAGAATACGTACGCCTGTGCATGCAGTTGGTGATGGCAACCAAAGATGAGTTTCTCCTGCTGGGGGGGATACGCCGTACCCGGCCCGGCACCTTTGCCCTCATGGCCCACGCCAGTATGCCGGCGGGCAATCTGAAGCGCAGCATCCTGCGCTTTTTTCAGTTCTATAATCTGCTGTTGGATGATCTGCATTTCAAGCTCAGCAAACGCAATGACGAGGCCATCATCAGCGTCCGCTTTGACGATCCGGAACTGGATTGGGATCACCAGACCAGCGACAGCATTCTGGTACTGCTGCACCGATTCTTCAGCTGGTTGATCGGCCAACGCCTGGAACTTACCCAAGTTTCACTGAGCGGCGAACCACCGGTACATAGAGAAGAATACCAACGTCTGTTTCGCACCCGGATTCTTTTCAATCAGGAACGCAATGCACTGCATTTCAAACAGAAGTACCTGGACAATCCCATCACCCAGAATGAATCCACCCTGAAAGCGTTTCTGCGGGAAGCGCCCTACAACCTGGTGGTGATTCCCGACAACGATGATAGCCTGACTGCGAAAATCCGCGCCATCATCGGCAATGATTTCCGCCATGAGTTCCCTGATTTCGAGGCCGTTGCGCGCTCGCTTAACAGCACCCCCCAAACTCTGCGCCGTCACCTGAAACAGGAAGGCTCCTCCTATCAGGAGATCAAAGACACCATGCGAAGGGACGCTGCCATCTACTATCTGAACCGCTCCCAGCTTACCATTAACGAAATCGCCGAATTGATGGGCTTTTCCGAACCCAGCACCTTTCATCGAGCGTTTAAGAAGTGGACCGGCCTGACCCCTGGAGCCTATCGCCAGAACAGCGACCAGGATGCACTATAGCCCGCCCGTTTGGTCCGGCTATACTGAAAGCACAAGGCTGACGTGAGGTAACATGCAGAAACATACCATAGATGTCTTCATGGGATTTGGCGGCGTTCACCCTGCCGAAAATGAAAAAGCCGTGCGCTGGGGCGGCTACCTGGAAGCCCCCATGCTGATAATCGCACTGTGGATACTGCTGGACTGGTACCTGATCTCCAACGGTCTGCTGGAGGCATCCGCGCGCATCACCTTTGACTGGATCGTGTGGAGTTTCTTCCTGATAGAAACCTCACTGCTCACGCTTCTGTGCACAAACAGGCTGCGTCACCTCACCCGCAACTGGGCCAACCTGGCCATCATTATCCTCGCCTTCCCGCCACTGTTTGAAGTCAACGAACAATTTGGCCTGCTGAGGCTGATCCGGCTTTTCTTCCTGGTGGGTTTCTTCAGCCATAACCTGCGTCTGGTCATGAATGTGCTGACCCAAAACCACCTGGGTAAAACCCTGGTGATCAGCGCCGTATTCATTACCGGGTCGGGGATTTTAATCGCCGGCATTGATCCCGCCATTCATTCCCCCGCCGAGGGTATCTGGTGGGCCTGGGTCACGGTAACCACAGTGGGATACGGCGATGTGGTGCCAGCCAGCACGGAAGGGCGGATATTCGCCTCCCTGCTAATCCTGATGGGCATCTGCCTGGTGTCCCTCATCACCGCCAACGTATCGGCCTATCTGCTGTCAAAATCTTCTCAGAAAGAACTGCGTTACGAACAACGCCAGCTGCGCAAACTGCTGGATATGGAAGAGCGCATTGAAGGGCTGGAAAAGAAAATTGACAGTATTCTGGAGGCGCTGAACAAAAAGAAAAATTAACTCACACCGCTGTAAGAAATCTCCCACATTTTTGCTCACCCACTGTCTCTATAATTGCGGCGCGCCATACACATTGATGACACGGGACGTGCCATCGACCGGTGCCCATAAAATCGACCGATGCCTATAGAACAGGCGCGCCACACCATGGTCGCCAGCGGGCCAGGCCGTTACCAGCAGGGATGAAGGATGAGAGCAGTAAACACAGCGGAATGTCAGTATTTCTCCAGCAAAGAAGCAGACAATGCCTATCTTGAGCGGCTGTTGCAGGGCGTCAACAAGCGTTTCTTCCAGAACAAAATAGAAGCAATCGCGCTGTGGCAGGTACCAAAGGGCACGGTGTCGCTTTTTATCGGCGAGCAGGGCCTGACCCTTACCCAAGGGCACCCGTTGTTCAATACTTATGAACGGGCCAAAGAACTCATACGAGATGACCAGCACGGTGCCGCCATTCCCCATCTGGAAACCTGCGCTGCTGCAAATCATGCCGACTCCAAACTGTTGTTGAGCCACCTGCTGAAAAGACGGGGCGATGCCCGCTGGCAAGATTTTGCACAGCAGTACAATCGCCAATGCGCCACAGTACGAGCCGTTCCTGCAGCCTGTTACTACCAGGAAAGTGCCACCATCGCCATTCACCCCCACCTGCAGGAACTCAACACACCTCAGTTTGTGTTGAAATATCTGTTGTTTCATGAGTGCTGCCATCAACTGGTGAGCTGCACTGACCAAGAACCACACCCTCAGGAATTCATGGAATGGGAGCGCCGAGCCCCCAATCGCGAACGCGCTCTGTCGTGGTTGGAAAAGCAAGGATTTCCAACCTTACGCACCACCCATGCCCCATAGACTGATACTGTGTTATTGCTCGATCCTGTTGCTGTGCCTTTCAACCTTTGCGTCGGCCTGCCAGCAACCCAACCTGAGGTGTTTGAAAAAGCACATTCAACTCCAGGCCAATCAGTTGCAAATTACGGAAGTCGATCTGAGCGAACCGGCCCTGCTGCATTGGCAGTTTGAAATCCAGACACCATTACCAGACACTTCCGACACTGAACCACCTGACTCTCTGCATCACAAACTGAAGCAGGAAGAACGCCTCATCCACTTGCTGCACAGGGGCGAACTTGAAACAGCCCAAGGGTTAGCCAACCAGCTGCTCCTGCCTTTCCATGATTTGTTCGCAGCCGATGGCCAGCAGTTGCTGATGCAGCAATTGATACTTCAACTACAGGATCAACGTGCTGAAAAAATCAAACGCAATCAATTGGAACGCCACTGGCAATCAGGCAAGCCTCCAAACCATCAACTCTTGCAGATCGCCCGCCATGAAATCCTGGGTGGTGATCCGCTTAAAGGTCTGGCGACCCTGTCCAATGCCGACATTGATGGTTTCAGTGATATAACCGAAAGCATCGAACAAAAACACCTAAGCGCATTGGGTCACCAGGCAGAAAAACTCTTTTTGGATCCCACGGCGGCGCAAAGAAACTGCACCGACAACACGGCACTGGCTCTTGGCAGCGTTCAACAGTTTTTCTCGCCAAATAGTTTTAACCTGATGCGCACCCTATGGAATACACCCCATGCAGAGCAGGCCTGGAAAGCTCAACTGACACTGGCATTACTGCATCAAAGTGCGGGGTCCTGCAGGCTATTGGTTAATCTCCACAGAAATCAGGTGATCATGTCCGCGCTGGAATTTCACGCAAAAAACGAAAGAGACTTCATTAGCCTGGTGTATGCATTGCGAACGATTCGTCGCTACCTGGACCACTGAACAGAATCCACCAATCCGCAAAGTGCGCATATTTTTGCACACTAAAACCCAATAGAAATTAGTATAAAGACAAGCTAGGCATAAATATTCAGGGCTGTTTTTCGAAGTTAATTTTTACTTTTCTGTATCAGTTTTGTAGTGCAGGTATAAACCAAGCACGCGCTCATTTTTAATCACAACTTATTCACATTTACGTGTAAGAAATTGCTCAATTTGATGCGATCCTATTGTCTTCAAAAATGGCCATTGATAATCTAGCCGCCGTTCCGAGCCGACTGTAGGCTCGACGGGGGCGAGGCCATGTAAGCGGGGGCTTATGTATCTACAGGTCTTGACCTTTTATCTATGGATGGGAGTTATAATGAATCAGAGCATCTCACGATTCCGCAACTTAGCGGAATGGCCCGAAGATGAATGGGTAAATCTGGATATTCACCTTTTCATTGCCGCCAATTTCAACCGTTACTGTTCACACCTGATTAAAAAAGTCGGCCTTCAATATTTACCCAGCGACGCCACAGACTCCATGATGAGCCTGTTCTGTGACATCGCATTCAAACCCCTGTCGACAGTACACCAAAAAAACCTGAATGCAGCAGGTAGCCGCCGCAACCAGGTGATGTTGGGCACGTTGAAAATGATCACCAACACCAGAATGGTGGACGCGCTAATCAAAGAATACCCCTCATACATCGCGATAGAGCAAATAGCCGAGTTCCGCGATGAGGACGGCGGGTTCGACAATGCGTTCGGTCAAGACGATTATCGCTCCACAGTACCCGGTGTTTATTCAAATGAAGCCACTTTTTTTGCTGCTGAAAACTGCGACCTTAATCCGGCCGAAAGCGATATGGAAGCTGAATTGGAGAGCGACCGAATCACGGTAATGCTGGAGATGTTGCGCTCGTATCTGACACCGGTGCAGTTTCGACATATTCGCTATGCCGTCTGTGAAGGGCTTACCTCACAGGAAATCGCCGAACGAACAGGGCACTCCGTAACCAATGTCAGAATCATGCTACTGAATGCGCGCAAAAAGATGCTGGAGCTGGTGCCTGCACATCTGAATGACTCGATGCAGGAATTCCTACATCGCAAGTAAAGTTGGCCAATTATATAACCGAGCGTTAATGGAAAGGTTGTTGTTAAAGGAAAGCCAGCTTCGCCCAGCGCTGCTCGAGCATCTTGAACAAGCAGGCGGCGAGTCACTGTTTGCACTGGTGGATGGCACCGCGAATAGCGGTGCCCTGTACGAATTATTTCGCTATGCCCCTGACGCGGAATATCATCCACTTTTCCTCGGCACAGAACACGAACCTTGTTTGCCTCATTCGCCATATGTGGTAATGATCGATTCAACCCACCAGGATTTTATGCACCGGTGCAGCGATACACACCTGGGCATCGCCTGGTTTACCTCACCTTATTCGTTAAACCGGCAGGTCGACTTTTGGCAGAACCGTCTCTATTGTCGCTTGCCTGAAGGCAGCACAATGCTATGCCGATTCTGGAATGGTCATATTCTAAACCGTTATCTTGCGGCCCTTTCCGCTGAACAACACCGTGCCTTTCTGCCCCTGACAAACAACGTTTTCACGCCAGTGCGCGGTGAAAGACTCTGGCATCATCATGCACAACATGATGCGCTTTCTTCACCGGCAGTCGCTTCCGACAGCTGGACAATAGACGAGACTCAGTTGCAGCCGTTTGTCGCAGAATTCAAGCGCATCCAGCTCAACGACATTGAAGCGGCGCTTTGGGAGAGTATTCCTAACGTTTTGGATCGTATTCACCCCAATCTGCGCTCTCACCAGATCAGTGCGGGCCTGGTTTCAGGGCAACAGCGTGGAGTCAGCTATCATCAGGCGTTGAGCCGATACGTTGAATGCTATCTGTTATGGGGTGAGCACTTTTGGCGGCATCGCCTGTTCGAAGGGATATGGAATAAACCGGACACCGATAAGGCTTTTTTTCAGTGCCTGCTGGATAACATAGAGTAAAAGCGAACGAAGAGCAGGCTGCACAATTGCACCCTGCTCTTCGGTTTTCTAGCTTCCCATTTTGGATTGCAGGTAGTTCTTCATACCCACTTTTTCGATCAGCTCCAACTGGGTTTCCAGCCAATCAATGTGCTCTTCCTCAGATTCCAGAATATCAACAAACAGCTCCCGTGAGACAAAATCCTTGACCTTCTCACAATGACTGATCGCCTCTTTCAAATCGGGGACGGCATCCATTTCCAACTTGAGATCACACTCGAGCATTTCTTTGACATCTTCACCCACGCGGAGCTTGCCCAGGTGCTGATAGTTGGGGAGGCCTTCCAGCAACAGAATTCGATCCGTCAGCTTGTCGGCATGCTTCATTTCGTCAATGGATTCGTGGTATTCGTGTTCTGCGAGCTCATCCAGCCCCCAGTTTTTATACATCTTGCTGTGTAAGAAGTACTGATTAATGGCAACCAGCTCATTACCAAGTACTTTATTGAGGTGTTCAATGACTTTTGCATCACCCTTCATTTGGGCTCTCCTTCTACGAATATTCCAAACACCAGCAGGCGATTAGACCTTTCCGACAAAAGGTAACCCTTTAATCCGGTTATTGCAAAACTAAGTTTTATTGGGAAATAGCGTGTTGCCTGAGGCAATTTTTTGCGTCACTGCCACATTTTCCACACTGTGAAGCCACGCCAGTCTTGTCCCGCAGGGATTTATAATCGTTCACCCCAGACTTGGCTGCTTCCTGAATGGTCTTTTCGGTTACACCTTTACAAATGCAAACGTACATATCGGCACTTCCTTCCAAACGTAGGAGTAATACTATTGCAAATGATAATATATGTCAAATACAAAAGAATGACGTTTACATTTGGATGCGTCCGAACTAGGTGTCCTTCCGGGGCTGGCCCTCTTCTTCCTGTGTGCCCACTTCCTCGCTCACGAAATACACATCCGCATTGCCAAAACGGGCTGGCCCTTCTGTGGGTTGGTAGCGTTCGAGTTTCCTGCGTATATCTGCATGGGTGGCCAATGGCTTATCAACGCACTTTGCGCGCGCTCGGGTCTTGAACAGACGGGAGAGAAAGGACTTCTTCATAATGATATTAGGCTCGGATCATAAACAGCGAAGTTGGGCTATTTTATCCGTTCTTGGATTATTTTCGAGACAATAGTACTAAAAACCGGAACTTCTAGACACTTTACTTATATATCGAACAGTGGTGCCAGCGGGTGATGCTGGCCTCACAATTGGATCTGCACCACCGATTGCAGTGGCGCAGACCAGGCATCGCCGCCTTATTTCAGCACCAGGTAGAGCGCTGCGTTTCCCCGCAGAATACGTAACAGTAATTGATCTTTACTACTGGAAACCGCTTTCTTGAGATCGCCCAGATCCTCTACCCGCTGTTTGTTGGCACTGGTGATCACGTCGCCTTTGCGCAATCCCGCAATCTGAGCGGCCGATCCGGGCTGAAGGGACTGCACCACCACGCCTTTCGGTTCCTCACTGTCCGCCAGGTTTGCACCCTGAAGAAACTTATGCACGCTGCCACTGCTGGCAACACTGGCTTTCGCTTCACCTATGCGCACCGTCAGTTTTTTCTCATCGCCTTCGCGGATCAACTTCAGTTTCACTTTGTCACCCACAGGGAGAATACCCACCGCATTACGCAACTGCGCCGCGGATTTCATCGGCCTGCCTTCAAACTCGATGATCACATCCCCCTGCTTGATGCCCGCCTTGTCTGCAGCAGAACCCTTCTGCACTTCGGACACCACCACGCCCTGCTGACCAACCAGATCAAAGGCCTCGGCCAGATCCGGCGTTAAATCCTGAATGATGACACCCAACTGGCCTCGTTTTACCTCACCGTGTTCAAGAATCTGCTCCAGGCTGTGACGTGCCATATTGGTTGGAATCGCAAAGCCTATTCCCACGTTGCCACCCGCAGGCGCAATAATAGCGGTATTAATTCCCACCAATTCACCATTCAGGTTGACCAACGCACCACCGGAATTGCCGGGGTTAATAGACGCATCGGTCTGGATAAAATTCTCATACCCTTCTATGCCGAGGCCGGTTCGACCAATGGCACTGACCACCCCGGTGGTAACGGTTTGACCCAAACCAAATGGATTGCCGATGGCCACGACAAAATCGCCCACCCGGGCCCGCTCGGAATCGGCCATTTTTACCTCATGCAAACCGTCGGCATCAATATCCAGTATGGCGATGTCGACATCCGGATCAGAGCCGACCAGTTTGGCGGCGAAGGTTCGGCCATCGTTCAGGGACACCTTAATTTCATCTGCCCCGTCTATGACGTGAAAGTTGGTAATCACCGTACCCTTGTCGGCATCCACAATGACACCGGAACCTGCACTTTGGGAACGCTTTTGCTGAGGGGCCTGGTGGTAGGGGCCCGGCCCGAAAAAATGCCGGAAGAACGGATCGTTCAGCAGCGGGTTCATTTGCTGACGGGTGGCAAAAGTCGAAATATTAACAACAGCAGGATTTACTTTCTCCAACATGGGAGCCAGCGAGGGAAGCTGATTACCATCCCCATCCTGCAAAGGCCAGACCGCCAAGGCAGGGGTGCTGGCCAGTATCATGATACAAAGGGTAAATATCCGCTGCTTTAGCTGCATTAACAACTCCTTGCACTGAGTCTGATAGTGGAATTTTCAGTTTCGACCCAATGACCGTTGATAAGTTCCAATGCAAAAAAACATAGCAATGAGCAATCTGATGACCAGTCCGATGGCCAATTCAAAGCCCATTACACTGCCCACATAACTCTACACTCCGGGCTCCCCCATGGGCATAATGGTTTGACTGACCTGACCAATGCGGCCTCGGGTATCGTATAACGTGGTAAGCACTTGGCCGACGCCGGTTGCATCCAGCAGCGCGGTGCTGTCAATACCTACCCATTCCCCTTCAGGCAAGCGGGAAAGCTGGAGAACGATGTCGGCATTGATGGTACCCAGATTGCCACCCAAGCGGAGCTGCCCAACGCCGTTGCCGAAATCCGATGCAAGCGCCGCCAGCATAAAGGGAGAATTAGACTGGCCCTCGATGATAGCCACCGGCAAGGCAATCCAGGCTGTGCCCCTGCCCTGCCCGCATAGAGCAGTCACCGGTCGCAGTTGGATCGTGGTGTGCAGACCGGGCGGCATGGAACCACCGCTGCCGAACAGTATGTCCCGAAATGAGACCGCCTCCAAATCATCCGGTGGTGTTATCTCAATGTTGCTTCGAGGAGCAAAGGCAGGCAGGGATAGCTCCTGTGGCTTTATAAACAGACAGTTTGCCACCGCGATGACCGTGTCATGAGAGAACAGACTGGCCTCCAGGTGGACAATACGATTGCCCTTGCGCCGAGTGCTTACGCTCACCCCCAATGGTGCTTTGGGAACGGGGCGCAGCAGGTCGATCGCCAGCTTTGCCGGTTGCCACCCTTCCAACCGGGCTTCCCGCTCCAGACAATACGCCAGCAATCCGGCCGGTGCCCCACCATGCAACATTGCAGGGTGCCAGGGACTGCCCGCCAGCGCCGTTGGTATAAAGGTATCACCCTGTACTGCGAATAACGTCTCGTCTGACACCGTCAGCTCCTATCACATTAACCCGGATTATCTCAGAAACCATTCTGTATAGGCCCCCAGAACCATGCTCAATGTACCGAACAAGACCGGCCATAACGCCAAATCACGCAATGAGCCGGTGACCCGGGCAAAGCCGGCAAAAAAGGCAATCAACAAATGGGTGAACAGCGTCAACCCCACCAACGCGCTATTACCGGCATCGTAGGCCAGGATGCCCCAGACCAAAGCAGCCGGCACCACTGACATGATGCCATCCCGCACGCTCTTTACATCCGCAAGGTTCGCCACATACAACACCGAGATGGATGCACTCAGGGCTGCAAAGAAGGTCAGACCAGGTTGCACCGGCAGGACCACAGCCCCACACCAGGCCAGCGCGGCACCCAGCATAACCCGCCACACAACATCAAGGGTCAAGGCAGCATTGTCATTGAAAGCGGACAGCAACATGCTCCGGCTTACCGGACAAGTCGAAACCTGCGGGGTGCTCATATCCCCAACATGACTGATCGAGCGAGTTGTTGTTGCCATAGTGCGTCCTCCTGTGTGGTAACGCGCGGTTTATAGCCTGAAACCAGATTAGCGCTTGACGCGGCGCTGCAAAAGTGGCATTTATGACAACATAAATGCTCAATTTGCCATTCAGGAGACCTTCATATGACTACAAAACTGGCAATATTCGCATATGACGGATGCTTATCGACTTCAATCACCGGCCCTACGGATGTCTTCCACATCGCCAACATTCACCAACGGGTACGCAAGGAAGACCCGGGAAACCCGTTGTTTTCCTGGAAAATCTATTCTCCTGACGGCAAACCGGTGAATACCTCTACCGGTATTACCATTGCCGTGGATGGCCGCTATGAAGAAGCGGGCAACCCGGACATTTGCCTGATTCCGGGCATCGATCATGCCTTTGGTTACGAAGTCACAAAAAAAACCGAGGAAATGCGAAGCTTGCTGGGTGGTTTGATCAAATCCCATCACGCCCGCGGTGCCGTTATTGCCTCCAATTGCAGTGGATCATTTCTATTGGCTGATACCGGGTTACTGGATGGCTATGAGGCAACCACCAGTTGGTGGCTGGCGCACCATTTCACCCATTCGTTCCCTAAAGTGCACTTACGGCTGGAGAAAATGGTTACCGAACAGAACAACGTTTACTGCTCTGGTGCGGTGACGGCATACATGCATTTGTGTATTCGTCTGATCGAGCGCTTTGCCGGCCAGAGCATTGCCAAGTGTTGCTCCAAAACGGTGATGCTGCAGAACAAGGAATCGACGCAGGCACCCTACATACCGGTGCCCCATCACTTCAAACAACCGGATGAGCTGGTAAAAAACGCCGTGCAGTGGATGCAGGAAAACCTGGCCCAGGAATTCCAATTGGATACCCTGGCCAGCCAATTGGCGGTGAGCCCCCGTACGTTTATACGACGGTTCAACCAGGCTACCGGTAAACCACCTAAACAATATTTTCAGAAGTTAAGGATTGACGAAGCCAAACGCCTGTTGGAGTCCACCGCACTGAGCGTGGACGATATCACTGAGAAAGTCGGCTATGTGGATGTCAGCTCTTTTCGCCGCCTTTTTAAAAGGGAAGTTGCGTTGTCACCAACCGAGTATCGAAAACGATTTTCACGCTAACAACCTCACCTCACTGAGCACGCAATGCACAGCTTAAAGGTTGGTGAACTGTGCCTGATGGCCAAATGTCTGCCAAAGTGGAAACGATGCTGCCCGGTGAGGAAAGTTGCACTAACCCGTCCATCACGCGGCATCGTTCCCGTCTGGCTTGGATTTCAGTTTGACCAGCACGTCGGCAAATTTTCGAAACACATCATTGTGAGTTAATATACCGGCGAGTTTTTCATTTTTGGTGACCAGGGCCGAGCCCAGGTGCTTGTCTGCCATGACTTTGAGAACGTTTTCAAGGGCAGTGTGAATATCGACGACATAGGTGCGTGAAGTATAAATGTCCTTCACGTACAACTCGTCTTCCAGTGAAGCGCTACTGAACGGTGAAGCGACAAACTTAATATCCCGATCCGTTAACACACCCACAAGTTTTCCATCCTCCGTTACAGGCAGATGGTGGAAACCCTGCTTTTCCATCATTGCAATCGCATCCTGCAACGGCTCATTGATGTCGATGCTGTAGGGAAAAGGGGTCATGGTTGTTGCCAATGTGGGGACGTTCTTCATACCCTGCCTCCGGAGTCTTGCGATTGTTTCTTCTTATCGAACAGCCGCTTCCATAAATATCCGCCACCTTCATCATGGCCACTGATTACGTACCTTAACACATTGGAATTGCAGACTGTCCATAACATCTGATTCAGTACATGGCTGCGACCACAAAAGAGTATTTCGTCGTCGATACGCAGACAGAAATCCTCTTCCGGCAGCACATGGGCTTCCCCCTTGCGTACCACCATCAATGCCATCGACGGCAATTGAACACCGCGATTCTGAGGATGGGCGGATAAATGCTGTACTTTCACATTGCGCCCATGGCGCAGAGCTTCATAAATTGCCGGAGTCGTGGATTTAGTGATCGACAATGCCCAGCTATCCAGTGGGTTGTCACGCACCAACACATCGAAGCGATACACCAGTTTTTCACACCAGTCTTCATCCTTGTGCTTTATCTCTTCCAGAAACTGGATCAACAGCGGCGTTTTGATAAACACCATGATGCGCTGGGCAATGATCATATTGGGATCCATTATCATATTGATCTTGGCTGCCTGAAACACCGGAGCATTGTGGTGGCGGTTCTGACGCGACACCAGCATCAGGTTCTTCTTCAGATCACGGGCGGTTAACACGATGGACAAATTGTTGGCATCGTCCGCGGTTCCGGCAATGATACCAACCGCATTCTGTATGCCCGCCTCCAGCAAGGTGGGGGCTTCGGTTCCCAACCCCTTCACCACTCGATAATCCTCTTTAACATGCTGCCCTTCCGGGTCCGGTTCGATGATCACTGTTTCCAGGCCATGCTGCTCAAACCGACGTTGAATGGCTTTGCCCAAACGCCCGTAGCCGCAAATTATCCAACGGCCTTTTTCCGGCTTGACCACGGACTGTATAGATCGGTGCTGGGGGCTGATCAACCAGTTATAGGCCAGTTGGCGGTAGGGTGAAAACACAGCATTTGTTAAATATTCCGCAAAGGTTTCAAAGGGATCGATTACGTGGTCGGTGTTAAAGGATTTTAGATTACCGGCGTACTCCCGAGTTGCCACCCGGCTCAATACCATACGCTCAGGTGCCAGCAACTTACTGGCTAAAGCAATATACAGATTCACGTGATCGTCATCGGTCAAACACAGCACTCCGATGCAGTTCTCCTGTACTACACCCGCATCCTGTATCACATCCGGCTCACTGGCATCCGCACACAGGCTGGGTATATCAAAGGGGAGATTATCCAGCTCGAGGGCATCAATTCGGTTCTGCCTGAGTTCAACCACTACACTCTGAATGCCGCGACGAGACAAATCAGCCACCACTGCACTGCCGGTCAGGCCATAGCCACACACCAGATAAAAGGGTTCCCTAAGATGGTCGACCCGGTGCCGGAAGCGGTGACGCTGAATCAGATGAATAAACGTATGGTCGCGCAGTATTGCGATAACGGCACCAATACTGTAGATCCATCCCACCACTGTGGCGTAGATACAGAACAACGTCCAGAAACGCTGCAGGGCAGTAAATTCATAGGGGATTTCGCCAAAACCAATGGTGGATCCCATAAAACTGACAAAATAAAACGCCTCAAAAAAACTCATCCGATAGGCATTGCCCGCGGAATCCATGCCGGGGATCAACACATAGCCCAGAACAGAGATAGAGTAGATGACAATGAGGGTGATTAAAGGAGCCCGCAGGCGCCTCAGTATCAGGTAGGCAACATAATTCATGATGCGTTAGCGACGCACGGTGATGGTTTCCACGACCAACAACACCACCGATATCATATTCGCCAGCAAGGCCCCGCCGGACATGGACACAATGCTCGCAATCATATCCGGGCTGAGGCCGGCTTCACTGACGTTAGTGGCATAACCCCACAGGAATGCCGCCACAATCAACTGAAAATCCGCCACCAGACTGGTGGCCAGGAGCACCGCCCCCAGATGGGTACGATCACCAAATTTCATCACCGTTGCGATCAGGCTGATCACCAACGCCGCAAAGAGCTCATATACGTTGTGATGGTTTACATCGTGAAATTCACCCAGGAAAAACCCAAAGTTCAGGGTGGCGGCCAAGATAATAAAAAAGGCAAATATGACTTTTTCTGTATTCATTCGGGTTCCCCATCATCCTGCGGGTGTCGACCCTATCTGAAAATCAGCACCCATCCGCCTATCAGTATAAAGCCTATTCCGGCAATCATCGACAACGCTTTTTCACTGATAAACTGGGACACAAAGCTGCCGGCCGCCACACCGATGGCCGCCGCAACCACCAAGGCGGATGCCGAGGCAACGAATACAGTCCACTTACTGACCTCTTTGTCCGCAGCAAACAGCATGGTGGCCAGCTGGGTCTTGTCACCCAACTCTGCAAGGAAAACACTGATGAATATGGTCAAAAATACCCGCCAATCCATTCTCTACTCCGCATCTTGTTGACTAAACGAATCATAATGTACAACTGACTGCATGGATTTACGACGCTCCCACTGCAGCCGCTCCAATTCCGGCTCATCGTAAAACTCATCCACATACCCCAGACAAAGATAACCCACCAAGTCACGGTCCGGGGGCACTTCCAATATACGTTTCACTTCGCCTGGATCAAGAATACTGACCCAGCCCATACCGATGTTCAGGCTTCTGGCCATCAGCCACATATTCTGGATCGCGCATACGACGCTGTAGCGGCCCACTTCATCCATGCTGGACTGCCCCAATACCGGTAATCCGGAGGGACGGTAAAACACCGCAATATTGAGTGGTGACTCGATGATGCCCTCCAATTTCAGGCGCTGGTAAAGCAGCGATTTGGCACCGGAGAACTGATCAGCAGCTTTACTATTCTCGGCGGTAAAGCTGTCATGGACCGCCTGGCGCCGCAGCCTGTCCCGCACCAGAATAAACTCCCAGGGTTGGGAGAACCCAACAGAAGGGGCACTGAGTGCGGCATCAAGTATCTGCTGTACCGCCCTGTCAGGCAGAGGGTCAGAATGGAAGCGATTACCCCGCACATCCCGCCGCTGCAGCATGATTTCCTGCAGCAGGCTGGCTTCCTGCGCATTGAATCGACGCCCCTTCATGACAAAGACCATACTCTATTTGACTAAAAGTGCGGCGATTATAGAGATTTTCGGTGGAGGGTGAAACGGCAAAGGGTCGAATACCACCGCAGGCAGCGTTCGACCCTTTACCGGATCATGATTGGATGTCTGGATAATCCGGCGTTATACCCGCTCGATTACCGTGGCAATACCCTGCCCCAACCCAATACACATGGTGGCCAGACCCAGGTTGCCGTCTTTCCACTCCATTACATTGAGCAAAGTGCCAACGATACGGGCACCGGAACAGCCCAGTGGGTGACCCAATGCGATGGCCCCACCGTTCAGGTTGACCTTCTCATCCACTTTGTCAGCCAGCTTGAGATCTTTCACGCAAGGCAGGCTCTGTGCCGCAAAGGCCTCGTTCAGTTCTACGTAATCGATATCGTCAATGGACAGGCCGGCACGCTTCAGGGCTTTCTGGGTGGCGGGTACCGGGCCGTACCCCATGATCGCCGCATCGCAACCGGCCACCGCCATTGAACGAATCCGGGCACGGGGCTTAAGACCCAGTGCCTGGGCACGCTCGGCAGACATCACCAGGATGGAAGATGCACCATCAGACAGAGCAGATGAGGTACCAGCCGTCACCTGGCCGTTTTTAGGATCAAATACCGGGCGTAACCCGGCCAGGCCTTCAACGGTGGTTTCCGGACGAATCACCTCGTCAATTTCACAGAGCACTTTGAAGCCATCCGCATTGTGGCCTTCAATGGGCACGATCTCATTGTTCCAGCGCCCTTCCTGGGTGGCTTCCCAGGCCAGACGATGGGAGCGGGCACCGAACTCATCCATGGCGGCACGGGAAATACCGTGCATGCGGCCCAGCATTTCAGCGGTGAGCCCCATCATGTTGGAAGCCTTGGCAACGTACTTGGACGCTTCCGGGTTGAGGTCAACACCGTGGGTCATTTCCACATGTCCCATATGTTCCACACCACCAATCACGAATACATCACCATTGCCGGTCTGGATGGATTGCGCGGCCGAGTGCAAAGCCTGCATGGAAGAACCGCACAAACGGTTTACCGTCTGGCCCGCAACAGAACGGGGCAACTCCGCCATGATGGCAATGTTTCGGGCAATGTTCATGCCCTGCTCCAGGGTTTGGTTGACGCAGCCCCAGATCACATCTTCTGTTTCCGCCGGATTCCAGTTCGGATTACGCTTCTGTAATGCGCGAATCAGTTCCGCAGACAGTTTTTCTGCACGCACATTTCGGAACTGTCCATTACGGGACTTACCCATCGGTGTACGGACAGCATCGACAATCACTACGTCTCTTGGATTCAAACTCATTTCTATGTCTCCTTGGCTATCCGCTTATTTGTAAAAAGATTCGCCGTTGGCGGCCATTTCACGCAGTTTTGCAGTGGGCTCATACAAAGGACCCAGATCCTTGTATTGGTCGCACAACTCTACGAATGCTTTCACGCCAATGGAATCAATGTATTTCAGCGCCCCTCCGCGGAACGGCGGGAAGCCGATACCCATGATCAGAGCCATATCGGCATCTGCCACGGAAGAAACGATGTTTTCTTCCAGGCAACGCACCAACTCCAGACACATTGGAATCATCAAACGATCAATGATTTCCTGATCTTCGAACTCTTTAGGTGCAGCCACGTGGGGCTTGATCAGCTCATAGGTGGTTTCGTCGACCACTTTCTTGGGCTTGCCTTTCTTGTCGGTTTCGTACTTGTAGAAACCAACACCGTTTTTCTGTCCGTAACGCTTGTTCTCGAACATTACCTCAGATGCATCTTTATGATCGTACTGCATCCGCTCGGGGAAGCCCTCCGCCATCACTTCAGCAGCGTGGACACCGGTGTCGATGCCGACCACGTCCATCAGATAGGCCGGACCCATGGGCCAACCAAAGCGTTCCATGACTTTATCGACTTTCTGGAAGTCAGCGCCATCGCGCAATATCATGCCAAAACCGCCAAAATACGGGAACAATACCCGATTCACCAGAAAACCGGGGCAGTCATTCACCACTACCGGGGTTTTACCCATTTTCTTGGCGTAGGCCACAGTGGTGGCAACCGCTTCATCAGAGGATTTTTCGCCGCGAATCACTTCAACCAGCGGCATCATGTGTACCGGGTTAAAGAAGTGCATACCAACGAAGTTTTCCGGCTTCTGCAGCGCTTCTGCCAGCTTGGTAATGGAGATGGTGGAGGTATTGGAGGCCAGAATGGTGCCGTCTTTCACCTGCTTTTCCACATCGGCCAACACGCTCTGCTTGACCTTGACGTTCTCGACCACTGCTTCCACAACGATGTCGACACTCTGGAAATCACCGTAGTTCAAAGTGGGGCGAATGGATGACAGCACCTGACCCATTTTGGCAGGCTGCATCTTCTTGCGCTCTACACGCTTGGCCAGCAACTTGGTGGCCTCGGACATACCCAGCTCAAGAGCCGGTTCGTTAATGTCCTTCATAATGATGGGCGTGCCTTTGGATGCGGATTGGAAAGCGATACCTCCGCCCATGATGCCGGCGCCCAACACAGCCGCCAGGTTAACCGGCTTGGCCTGCTTTTCCCACTTGCTGGCTACTTTCTTCAGAATCTGGTCGTTCAGGAACAAGCCGATCAGTGAATCAGCAACGGAGGTGGTAGCTACTTTGGCAAACCCCTTGGCTTCCACTTCCAGCGCTTTGTCCCGGGTCATACCGGCGTGTTGCTGCATGGTCTGAACGGCCGCCATGGGTGCGGGGTAATTACGACCGGCCTGTTGCATAACCATGGCAGAACAGGTCTGGAACGCCATCATGTTTTCCATCGGGGGCAGCTTCAACGGCTCCAGCTTTTCCTGACGCTTGGCCCGGTAATCAATCTTGCCGGCGATACAATCTTTTACCAGCGACAGCGCTGCATCACGCAGTTTTTCCGGTTCAACCACGGCATCCACGACACCGTCTTTCAATGCTTTTTCGGGCTTGTGTTGACCGCCGGCGGCGATCCACTCAACGGCGTTGTCCACACCGACAATACGCGGCATACGAACGGTGCCACCAAAGCCGGGATAGAGGCCCAGCTTGGCTTCAGGCAAGCCGCACTGCGCGGCGGTGGACATCACGCGGAAGTCCGTGGCCAGACACATTTCCAGACCGCCACCCAGCGCAATACCATTCATGGCTGTCACCGTGGGAAACGGCAGATCTTCAATGGCATTGAACGCCTGGTTGGATTTGATGCACCAACCGGCGATCTCCTCCTCTGAAAGAGTGAAGAGTTCACCAAATTCGGTAATATCAGCACCCACAATGAATACAGACTTCGCACTGGTAACAATCATGCCTTTAATGGAGCTGTCGGCTTTCATGGCTTGCGCTGCAGCACCCAGTTCTTCGACTGTCAGGCGGTTAAATTTATTGACTGACTCGCCTTCCAGATCGAAATTCAATTCTACTATGCCGTCTTCCAACGGTTTAACCGTTACGGCTTTTCCTTCATATATCATCAACGTTTCTCCCGCACTGGGTTAACGACTAGAGACTCATGTTATTGTTCAGTTTCAAACGATAGTTTGAAAGTGCAAGGCATGTTGCCGATTCCGACTGTTTTTGGCAAGTTTTTTAGGAGCCTTAGAAGAAAACTGTCACTCAAGAGCCGAATTTCGTCCATTTCCGCATACTGACTTAGCGGTCACAACGAAAACCGGTTAGCCTGTTGGGCAGACAACTCGATCGGATACAAACATGTCAGATTCATGCCCCTGCGGCAGTGGAAAACCCTATCAGCAATGCTGTTCGCCGTTTCATCAAGGCATCGCCAAACCCCGGACAGCAGAACAACTGATGCGCTCCCGTTATTCAGCTTACGCCTTGCGGCTGCCCCGCTATCTGCTGGATACGCTGCACCCCTCCAAACGCAGCCCCCACGAACTTACTCAGCTGGAGCAGGCGGTGGCGCGCGGCCATTGGCTTGGCCTGCGCATCATCAGCTGTCGGGGCGGACAGGTTGGCGACAGCAGCGGATACGTGGCGTTCAGAGCACAGTTCGAGGATTCAGGTACCCAATCAACGCTGGAGGAGAACTCACGCTTTGTGCAGGAGCAGGATCGTTGGTACTACATCGACGGTGTGTTTCCACCTCACCCCTTACCCGCGCGCAACGAACCCTGTTGGTGTGACAGTGGCAAAAAGTTCAAGAAATGTCACGGCCTGGGATAAGACAGATGAGATAAGGCACAATCCGGCGCCATATGGCACAGCGTTATAAACGGCTGCTGCATATAAGAATCCGTCACTACACAGCGTTGCGATTTTGGCGGATAGTATTGGGGTGTCTTGCGTAAGGGAAATACGGGGAGACTAACCTATGAAACGTCTTTATTATCTTTTCCGCGGTACGGAGTTTGCCCGTACCATTAGTAATGACCTGCAAAACGCCGGTATCAACGAGGGCCAGCTGCATTTTCTGAGCCACGATCAGGCCGGGCTGCAAACCGCCCATGTGCCCCAGGCGGACATCTTCGATGAGCGTGACATTCCACACAGTGGAACCTGGGGTGCCATTACCGGCCTGGGTATCGGCATTCTGTTCGGCTCTTATTTGATCTCCACAGAACTGGGTGCCCACATGAGTCTGGGTGTCTTTTTATTCGTCTGTATTTTGTTCACTTTCTTTGGAGCATGGGCCGGTGGTTTCATCGGTATATCCAGCGACAATCACCATATTTCCCGCTTTCACGATGCCCTGGAAGAAGGTGACACGTTGTTGATGCTGGATACGTATGACGAAAGGGAAGAAACCCGGCTGAAGCAACTCATGCACACCCGACACATGGAAGCCAGTTACGAGGGCGAGGAAGAAAACTTTAAGGTGTTTTTATAAAAACCATCCGGAGGTGGTGCGGGTGACGTGGTAAGCGAAGGCAGGTTGCCCGCACCAACCAGATTACAGGTTATTGGTGAGGATACCCGATACCCGGGAAAACTCTTCACGCAAACTTTCCAGAATCTGCTCTGCGCCATCCAGTTTTTCCTCTTTACCCAGCATTTCCAATTGGCGGGCAAATTCCGACAGCCTGAACGCACACACATTGGAGGACGACCCCTTAAGACTGTGCGCCACTTTGCGCAGGGCATCGGCATCACGGACTTGCAGAATGTGACCCAACTCTTCCACTTTGTTGCGTGAATCGGAGATAAAAGTATTCACCAGGGTTTCAAACTCACCCTCCATGATTTCCTTGAGATCCTGCAGCGCACCAATATCCAGATGATCTTCCGGGTTACTCATAACACAATCCTATTGTTATACATCAACATGCCAATCGAACACCACTTCTACCTGATTACCCTTGCCCAGGTAACGTACCGATCGACACATGGTGTTGATCAGTGGAATTCCGCGGCCACTATAGCCTTCCGTCCTATGACTGTTCTCTTCTTTTGTCTGATAGTCAAACCCCGGCCCTGTATCTTCGACAACAATGGTCAACACACCACCATCTTCCACCGGGTGATGGTCTATGTGGAAGCGTACACAGCCCTCATCCAACGCCGTCAACTTTTGGGTTCGTTCAGCATAATACCGGGCAAAACCATCTGCTGATGCTTTGAGTTCAGAGTGCAAATCCAACACCCCATGCTCCAGGGCATTGGAGTACAACTCAGACAAGATGGTGTAGATTTTTCCACTGTGGGGCCGCAAGCCAGGTACTTCCATCAGCAGGTGAGTAATCAATGGTAATGGATTAAACTCTTTCAGGGTCAACGGGCGCAATTCGTATGTCATGCTCCAGTCTTTGGGCCCCCCGGCCATATAGGACTTGCCGCCGACACCAAAGTAATCCCCCATTTCGTCTTCACCCACCATGGTGACTTCCACCATGGTGTAATCGTCATCCTGTTCATCACGGCCGGTATGACGCTCCACCGCTGTCTCCAGATTGCTGAAGATATTATCGGCATCGGGTGTGCCCAGGATGACTTCCCGAACACGGTCTTCACCAAACATCTCCCCCTCATCGTTGCAGGCTTCAATGATACCATCAGACCACAACATTATTCGATCGCCTTTCTCCAGCTGTATGATGGTGCTGTCGGTGTTAAAGCGGTCAGAATCCACCACTCCCAACGGCAAATGACTGGATCTGAGATTCTCCAGTTGGTGGGTCTTGCTGCGATACACCAGGACATCAGGGATTCCGCCAACCCAGACTTCCGCCGAATGCTTGCGAAAACTCAGGTCCACCATACTGGCACAACAGAATACCCCCACCGGTAAAATACGTTTCAGTTTTTTGTTGATCTCCCGCAGGATATCCTGCAGGGAAAACCCTTTTTGGGCCATACCATAAAAAATTTCGGAAACCGGCATGGCACCAATGGCAGCCGGCAAACCATGCCCGGTAAAATCCCCAAGAAAAACGAACATGCCACCGGAGGGTTTGCGTGAAGCCAGTACCAGGTCACCATTAAACACCGCCATCGGAGACAGCAGATATTTAATATTCGGCGCATCAATACACCCCGGGTGGGCGATATTGTCGAACACCTGCTTGGCCACTTCCTGCTCGTGAATCAAACGGTCGTTATGGAGGGAAATTTCATCACGCTGCTTTTGCACGGTTTCATGCAGGCGCCGCATACTGGCGAAAGCCTTGATCTTGGCCTGCAATATAATTCGGTTGTAAGGTTTGCTGAGGAAATCCAGGCCACCTGCGGCCAGACAATCCGCCAACGAAGTGGCATCACGCAAGGAGGTTAGAAAAATGATGGGGACCAGGTTGTCGCCTGCCAGCTGCTTAATGGTTCTGGCGGCTTCGAACCCATCCACATTGGGCATCAGGGCATCGAGCAAGACGATATCGGGTGATTGCTCCCTGAAGATATCGATGGCTTCCTGCCCGTCTTTCGCCGTATAGACGGTGTGCCCTTCCTTACGAACAATCGTCTGCAGTATTAGGCGGTCGGAATCATTGTCATCGGCAATGAGAATTCGCAGATGCTCAATCTCTGAGACAGCAGGCTCCACCACTTGTACTTGATTATCCATAAGTTCACGCGACACCCACCGCCTGGTGGGTGCAGTACTTCCGAGCTAGCGAATGGTAAACAACTGTTCAAAGTTGGATATGGTGAGAATCTTTTTTACATCAGGATTACAATTAACAATTTCAATACTGGAGTTGTCTCCCCCGGCATGATCTCTCAACAACAGCAACATACCCAGTGCTGAACTGTCGAGATACGTGGTCTCTTTCATGTCCACAATATAGCCTTTGGGATCTTCCGATACCTTTTCGTAGGCGTCTCGAAACTCCTGATGAGCGCTAAAGTCGAAACGTCCCTGGATCTTGATGGTCAGTTCACCCGAGGATGCTTCAGTAGACCATATAGCCATTATCTACACCTCAAGAAGCAAGTAGAATTTATGTTAAAAACCCAATAGAGGGTTATAAAAACCTTCCATTAATTAAGAGCATAGACCATTTTCTCTATGCAAACTAAAATTCATCCATAAATTTTTAAATGATCTCCTCCTCCGCTGGTTCCAAGCTGAATCTACCTTTAAATTCAACCAGTTGTTTCTCGGTTGTGATGCTCGACAACTTTACCAAACGCAGATCCGAAATAACATCCGTCATTCTCAATTCAAACTGATAAAGCACGTTAATCAGCTCATTTAGCAACCGACGAACAGCATCCCCCAGCTGTAACCAGCGCACATCCGACTTACTACTGCGCTGGTAACGCTCAGCAATACGCCGCAGCTCCTCCTGGGCGCCTTGGGCACAAGTGATGGATTCCACCAAATCGGCGACTCTGTGCTCACCCTGCCCGGACAGGCACTTAAGCCACGGCTCATCCAGCACATTCCGTGTTTTCAGCAGCCTTTGCTGCGCGCCGGCCACCACGATCTTCATCTGTTGCAAATCCCTGCCGGACTGCTCACTGATGGAAACCAGATCCCGCGAAACGGTCACAAACCCCCGCCCTACTTCCCCGGTGTTCGTGGCTGCAATCATTGAATTCAAGGCCAGCATCCCGGTGCTCTTGGCCGTATCGATCGCCTCGATCAAAGCGTGATGGACATTGCGCAACGTTGACTGGGCCTGATCCAGATCGGTGTCGCATAACAGCCAGTTCTTATCCATGCTATCTATCAACCTGGCATAGTAGCGCTCTATAGGGAGGGAGGTATCCGCGGTAGTTCCCTCAATGGGATCGGGTACCGGTTGCTCGCTCAACAGTGGCTCATGGCCTCTCAATTTATAAGCACCGAACCAGAGAAAGCACGTGATCACCGCAATCAGAGCAACATGCATGGGCGCGTTCTCCAGCCGCAGGATGATCAGCAATACCAGGCTGCCGACCCAGGCAAACAGGTACAGCAGCCGCTGTAAGATGTAAGAATTCTGTAATTTAGGATCTGTCAATGGTCTGTCAATGCTTGTTGGTTAGCTGAAGCAAACGCTCAGCAATGGTTTCCAATGGCTTAACCTCGCTGTAAGCGCCGAGATGATAAGCAGCTCCGGGCATGCCCCACACTACAGACGTGGCCTCATCCTGAATAATAGTATGACATCCCAGTTCTTTCATCCGCAGTAACGCCCGCGCGCCATCGGCCCCCATTCCAGTAAGCAAAACCGCCACTGTTTTTCGGTACCCCAGCGCCGTGATGGAATCAAACATCACCTCCACCGATGGTCTGTGGCGATTCACCTTTTCACTGTCATCCAACTGGGTCACCAATCCTGCACTGGTCTTCCTGATCGTCAGATGCCGATCGCCGGGCGCAATGTATACGTTACCCGGTAGGAGTGTTTGATTGGAGGTGGCTTCGTGCACCACCATGGCGCAACAATTGTTCATACGCTGCGCGTAGGAGGTACTGAACTGAGGTGGGATATGCTGGGTGACAACCACCGGAGGACAGTTTGCCGGTAATCCCTGCAATACTTCCTTTATTGCCTCGGTGCCACCGGTAGAGGCGCCGATGGCGATGATTACATCTTTTTTAGGGGCATAATTCGGCGCTTTTACCGGCTGAATTCTCCCATCAGCCTTGGCACGCAGGGAGTTCATTTCAAGCCGTTGTATATTGGCTTCTGCCGCTGCCCGAATCTTGGAGACTATGTCCCGCTCGTATTCGACCAACCCCTTGCCCAGGTTCTCCTTCGGTTTGGGCAGGTAGTCAAACGCCCCGATTTGCAAGGCTTCCAGTGTTATGTCGGCACCGGCTTCGGTCAGGGTTGATATCATGATCACCGGCATGGGCCGCAGACGCATCAGGTTCTTGAGAAAAGTAATGCCGTCCATACGCGGCATTTCCACATCCAGTGTAATGACATCCGGAACCAGCTGTTTGATTTTTTCCCGTGCTATGTAGGGATCAGCTGCCGTGCCGACCACTTCCAGATCATCGTGATTGGAAATGATCTGCGTTAGGATTTGGCGAATCACTGCTGAATCATCAACAATCAACACCTTTACTTTTTTTGCTTCAGTCATGCTTCACTCAGTCGAACAGCTCAATGTCACCCTGCGCCGGAGTGTTATTAATGGTACGAGCGTAGCTTTGTTCGCGCTCAAATACCACATCATTGCGTACGGTTTTCAGTTTTCGAACCTTTACCGACCCGGTATCAGGAAAGTAAAGCACCTTTCTTGGAAACAGCCCTCCAACATCCTCGGCTGCCAGGCTCAAACCTTCGTTAGTGATAAACTGATGTACAAACTCAATGTTTTTTCGACCTATATCAATCTGACTCATGCTCTCCAGTACTTTGCCCCCCCCAAATACCTTAACCTCCAGATGACGCTTATCCCCACCATTCTTCAAGATTTCATTGATCAGATATTCCATAGCCCAATTGCCGTAGCGGGCTGATTCACTCAATGCACTCAGCACACCCGGGTCCAGATTTTCGCGTTGCACGGGCAACATAAAATGATTCATGCCACCAATACCTCTGTACCTGTCCCGGACACAGGCAGATATGCAAGAACCCAACACCGTGACAATCATCTCTCCACCAGTACTGATATAGAATTGCCCCGGCAGAATCTTGGCGGCATACACTCCTTGTTGTTTATCCCAATAGCGATTGATATGGGTAAATCCTTTGGGTGCCTTGGGTTGAGGATAGCTGGGTTGAAACTGACTTGTCACGCTGTGCTTCATCACTTTACTTTCCTGTAGATGGTTCGGCCAACGGATTCAAAGCGCTGGCTCACACCGTGCAGACTTTCTGAATGCCCTATGAACAAGTAACCGTTGGGCTCCAGAATAGAAGCGTAGCGATCAAATAACTCCCGCTGCGTATCCTTACTGAAATAGATCACCACATTACGGCAAAATATAACGTCAAACTTACCCTTCATGGGCCATTCACCCAGCAGATTAAGGTGATTAAACTTGATCAGGCTTTTCAAAGTATCGCGGATTTCAAGGGCTTCATTCTCGGCAGTTTGGGCCGAACCACCGATAAAATATTTCTTAACCAATTGCGGGTCCATATTGCCAATACGCTCTTTTGAATAGACTCCGGCCCGACCGTGTGCCAATACATTGGTATCCAGATCGGTGGCCAGAACCCTGGCATCCCAACGTTCCCGCCCTAAGCAGTCCTGCAACGTCATGGCGATGGAATAGGGTTCCTCACCGGTAGAGCAACCGGCAGACCAAATTCGGATCCGGTGGCTGCCTTTCTTTTTCTGCAATAGTTCCGGGAACACGGTTTGGCGCAGAAAATCGAAGTGGTGTGACTCCCGGAAAAAGGACGTCAGATTGGTGGTGATGGCGTTGATAAAGTTGGTTAGTTCAGCATTCGGGTTCTCTTCCAAATACTGCAAATAGCGGGAAAAGTCGGTCATCCCAAGAGCACGAATACGCCGTACAATACGGCTGTAGATCATCTCTTTTTTGTGCTCGCCCAATTCAATTCCGGAACGCTGCTTGGCCAGCAGTTTGATGCGATCGAAATCCTTGTCGGTCATTGGGAATTCGCGCTCAGCAAACGGTCGTTCCGACTTTCCGGGTTGCTTAATTGCGCTCATAGTCGACATGAGATCCGCTCTTCACTCCCTGAAGGTGAACTAATCTGTATCAAACTGCTGCCATCACTGGGCTTCTTTGATTTCCTTGATGGTATTAATGGAAACATCAGGGATGGTATCGGCGCCCAACAGCTCATTGATGTCCAGCAATATCACCATCTTGTTGTTAACGTTAACCAACCCTTTTATATAAAGCGTATTTACATGATCACCCAGATCCGGGGCCGCTTTCATTTCTTCCTCAGCCAGGCTGTAAACGTCACTTACTGCGTCCACAACAATGCCCATCACCCGGGCCCCTTTCCTGGTGGCGACCTTGAGCACAATCACAACCGTAAGCGGACCGTATTCGACGTTTTCCAAACCAAAGCGTTGCCGCAAATCGACGATGGGCACAATGGTTCCCCGCAGATTTATCACTCCTTTTACGTGGGGGGGAGTGTTTGGTATGGGCGTGACACTTTCCCAGCCTCTAATCTCCTGAACGCTCAGGATATCCACACCGTACTCTTCATCAGCCATGATGAACGTGAGGTATTGATCCGTCTGATCGTTTTCCTGACCGGAAACGTCCATATCTGAATTGTCGTAAAGCCTTTCTTGTGCTGCGTTCATAGGTCGTTCTCCCGTCGCGCTGTTACTGCTTATGCTGCCCGAGTTTTGTTCGAAATCAGCTTCAAACCATTTTTTGACTGCTGGTGCTCACCGGCCATATAAATCAGATCGGTGATATCAAGAATCAGGGAAACGGTACCATCACCGAGAATGGTGGCACCTGAAATACCATCCACTTTCTTATAGTTGGTTTCCATGCTCTTGATGACAACCTGTTGCTGGCCAAGCAGATCATCCACCACCACTGCCACTTTGGCGTTACCTGCCTCCACCACCACCAGCAGGCTGTCAGCCAGATCTTTGGAGCGTGGCTCCACACCAAATACTTCCCAGAGTTTAATAATCGGAATGTATTCATCCCGCAATCGAAACACATCGCAACCACCGGCGACATGATTGATGAGTTTCATATCCGGTTGCAGTGATTCAACAATGGAAACCAACGGCACGATAAAGGTCTGGCTGCCCACATCAATTAGCTGACCATCCAGAATAGCCAAAGTGAGCGGTAAGCGGATCGTAAAGGTGCTGCCTTCACCTTCCACTGAACGCACCTCAATGCTGCCATTCAACTCAAGAATGTTGCGCCGCACTACGTCCATTCCGACACCCCGCCCCGACACATCGGTGACCTGTTCTGCCGTGGAAAAGCCCGGCTGAAAGATCAGCTCCTGAATCTGCTCATCCGACAACACTTCGGATTCACCAATAACACCATTGGTTCTGGCTTTGTTCAGAATTTTTTCACGATTCAAACCTTTACCATCATCTATGATTTCAATCATGATATTACCGCCCTGATGAAAGGCATTCAGGGTAATAGTGCCGGTCTCCTTCTTACCGGCGGCGCGCCGTTCGGCTGGCGACTCCAGGCCATGATCCAGTGCGTTACGCACCAGATGAACCAGGGGGTCACCGATCTTTTCCATCACCGTTTTATCCAGCTCGGTTTGCTCACCCACCAGTTTCAGATCGATTTTCTTACCCAATTGTTTGGAAAGGTCACGCACCATGCGGGGAAATCGGCTGAACGTGAAGCTGATCGGTAACATGCGGATTCGCATCACACTTTCCTGCAGCTCACGGGTATTGTGTTCGAGCTGGGCCAAGCCTTCCTGCAGCTTCTGCAACTTTTCCATATCAAACTCGTTACCCAACTGCCCCAGCATGGACTGGGTGATGACCAGCTCCCCCACCAGATTGACCAGACTGTCTATCTTCTCAATGGAAACCCGAATGGAGGTTGATTCAGAGCTCTTGGCGGCCGGGTTTTGTTGCGCTGGTTTGGTCACAGCTTGCTTGTCTGCCGGCTTAACCGTGTTTTGAACTTCTGCTTCCGCAGCGCCCATCACATCAGGTTCGGCTATTAATTCATGCTCTTCCGCCTGCGGTGTGGCAATATTCGTGAACAAACCCGCTGTTGCTGTGATGGTGATATCCGATTCATCCATCACCCATTCAAATATTTCTTCGATTTCAGACCTGGATCGGCCGGTACTGAGATACAAGTCCCAGCTCAGATGACACTCCTCCGGGTTCAACCCTGCAAGATCCGGAATTCTATCCAGATTCACACTGACTTCCAGCTCTCCCATTTCGGCCAGCTCACGGAACATTCGCAACGGCTCATTACCGGTGCGCAACAGATTCACATCAGGCACAAACTGAATATGCCAGGTGATCTCCTCTTCCTGGCATTGAGAGGCCGCCACAGGAGGTGAAGAGGGCGTTTCATTGGATAGGGCTTGCTCCCCCCCTGGGGCGACAGGTTGCCTGCCATCAAGAATGTCATTAAACGCCTGAATCAGGATTTTGGATTGTTCTGTATCCAACGCCGCTCCCGCCTGCAATGCAGTCAACATACCGCGCAGGCAATCGACGGACTGCAACAGCAGGTCTACGTGATCCGGTTGCAGTTGCCTGCTTCCTTCCCGCACCTGATCGAGCAATGTTTCCAGGACATGAGTAAATTCAGCCACATCAGTGAAACCGAAAGTACTGCTACTGCCTTTTATTGAGTGGGCCGCGCGAAAGATACTATTGATCGTCTCTGAATCAACGTTTTCACAGTCGAGGTCCAGCAAACTGGACTCCATTACCTGCAAGCCTTCAAAGCTTTCTTCAAAGAATACCTGGTGAAATTGACTCAGATCGATACTCATAGCACTATCCCAGTACTTTTTTAATGGTGTTGAGCAACTGATCCGGATTAAAGGGCTTTACGATCCAGCCCGTCGCACCCGCTGCTTTGCCTTCGCTTTTTTTGTCCGCTGCTGATTCTGTGGTAAGCATCAGGATCGGTGTGAACTTGTAGTCCGGCAATGTTCTGAGATTCTTAATCAGCGCGATACCATCCATGACAGGCATGTTCACGTCCGACAACACCAGATCCACCCCGCCTCTTTTGGCTTTATCAAAGGCATCCTGTCCGTCACAGGCTTCCACCACTTCGTAGCCTGCACCCTGCAACGTAAAGCTGACCATCTGACGCATGGAAGCGCTATCATCGACAGCTAGTATCTTAGTCATTGCTGATCTCCATTAAATCTCGGTTAATGCTTCAAACGTAAGAATTCAGACACCCCCAGCATCGAGGCTGCCTTTAGAAATGGGTCGGATGGATTGATAATCTGGGCCTGAAAATGCTGCTTTTCCATACTTTTGAACCATGCAAGCAGAACCTGCATGGCACTGGTATCAATGCGCTCCACCTGAGATGCATCAACCGCGACACTGACCCCACCATTGAGGTAAGACTCTAATTTTTCGAGTAAAATATCCGCTTTGCTGATGTCGGAGAACTTGTCCAACTGATACGTTGTCGACTCTGCCATACGTGAACTCATCCCTTAATAAACACGCCGGGCTACATCTAGATAAAACCCTGGCATCCTTAAAAAAAGAATAGACAGCTTATACGGTTACGCTAGAGCCCAACTGAAAAAAGCCCGTAATTGGAAGTGCTTATGATGATTGGTCATGCTTCGCCAATCCTTAAGAGCAAATAGACATGAAGCCAGAGGGTTAAAATCCGTTATTGCCCCGAAAAGGGCGATCATCCTGTACTTTCTGCTCACGTCGGGATTCGTCCAGGTTTTCCTGTTGACGCGCCGCCTCAATCAGCTGATCCATGGTCTTCAAGCGGGCATTGGCCTCAATCCACTTGCGAGTTTGAGCCTGCACAGCGGCCTGTCGCTGCTGCACCATCTCAGACTGATGACGAATTGCCTGCTGAAGCCGGGATATGAAAGCCTGGTACAGACCTAATTGCGATGCTTGAGTCACCTGGGATTGATGCTGTTGCACCGTCTGATAATACTCGGCAAGATAGGATTCCAGCTCCGCAAGCTGGTTCTTCGCCTGCTGCAGTTCCTGCTGCAGACCAGCCAGCTTCTTTGCCTCGCCCCGTTCAGCCTGCTGTTTTAGCTGACGTACAGGTACCAGCCGTTTGGACTTTTTCATCTGGCCAATCAATCCTGATTAAACAGCTTATCCAGCTGTGTAAGGGATTGCTTGAAGCCCACCTGTTCATTCATGCCCTGAGCAAGGTAGGCGCGTATGGGGCCGATTTTATTGATGGCCAGATCAGTTTCCGGATCGCTGCCTTTCACATAGGCCCCGACACTGATCAGATCGCGGCTTTGCTGGTAGCGTGCGTAGAGGCGCTTTAATACCTGGGCTTTCTGCAAATGAATCTCCTCCACTACCTGAGGCATCGCCCGGCTAATGGATGCTTCAATATCAATGGCCGGGTATTGCCCCTCTTCCGCCAAACGCCGGGCCAGCACCACATGCCCATCCAGAATGGCCCGGGCGGAATCCGCAACCGGATCCTGCACATCATCGCCTTCTGTCAATACGGTATAAAACGCGGTGATAGAACCGCCGCCATCACGGCCGTTGCCGGCACGCTCAACCAACTGGGGCAGCTTGGCGAACACCGAGGGCGGATAGCCCTTGGTAGCCGGAGGCTCACCCACTGCCAGGGCAATTTCACGCTGGGCCTGGGCATAGCGGGTCAATGAATCCATCAACAGCAGGACGTTTTTACCCTGATCACGAAAATGTTCCGCGATGGCGGTGGCCAGCATGGCGCCGTGCATCCGCATCAACGGAGAATCATCGGCGGGTGATGCCACCACCACCGAACGCTTGAGCCCTTCCGGCCCCAGGCTATGTTCAATGAATTCCTTAACCTCCCGGCCCCGCTCGCCAATCAGCCCCACCACGGTGATGTCCGCTGTCGTGAATCGGGTCATCATTCCCAGTAACACGCTTTTCCCCACACCGCTGCCGGCAAACAGCCCCATGCGTTGTCCGCGCCCCACTGTCAGCAGGCTGTTAATGGCACGCACCCCCACATCCAATGGTTCATCTATGGGTTTGCGTTCCAGCGGGTTGATTGGCTCGCGGTTCAGATTGACATAGGCTTCGGCAATAACCGGCCCTTTGTTATCGAGAGGCTTGCCGCGGCCATCCAGCACTCGCCCCAGAAGGCCCGGGCCAACGGGAACTTTGGAGACCTGGTGATTGGGAATCACTCTGGAGCCAGGTTGCAGGCCTGCCGCCGGCTCAATGGGCATGAGATACATTTTCCGATCGGCAAAGCCGACCACTTCGGTTTCCACATCCGGATGGCCTTGTCCGCGAATGGTGCAGTGGCTACCCACGGGGGCCCTGCACCCCACGGCTTCCAGTGTCAACCCAACCATGCGCAGCAGTCGCCCTTCCACCCGGTACTCCGGCTGCGCCTGGGTATAGGGTAGATAACGTTGGATGCGTTCAGCGATACTAACTCTCTGATTCAGATCCAGCGTCATGTGGCCTGTCCTCGTGAAGTTCCGGTTGCGATTCCAACGATTTCGGCTCGTCGTCTGCATCCATCCTGAAGGTGTCTATCTCATCAAGCAACTGATCCACATGCCCATGTTGTTGGCCACGCTCCTGCAACGCCTGCTGTTGCTGCTCATAAACCTGCTGAATCACGGACGCCAGCCTGCGCTCGGCCCGGGCATCCACCATACTGGCGTCGGTTTCGATAATACAACCACCGGGAGTGATGGTTGGGTGCGCCACGATGCGCCAGCCATCTTCCCATTCACCGGCTGCCTGCAAATGCTCCAGCACCAGGTCCAGATCCTGTTTGTTGAGATGGATCCGTAACCGCTGATCCCCGGGATTGATGCAATCAATTGCCTCCTGAACCACCGCCAACACCGCCGACGAGTCCACCGTCAATTCACGATGAATGACCCGTTTACAGATGTTTTCCACCATGTGCAGCAACGCCTGTTCCAACTCCTGATCCTGCTGCGGTATGGGTTCCAGTAAAACCCGGGTAATCTGCGCCAGACGGGTGAGGGCTGCCTTGATATCACTTTCCCCGCTGAGGTAGCCGGCATCGTAGCCTTCTACTCGCCCCGCTTCCCGCCCCTGCTCCAGACCTTCTTCATAGGCCGCCTGGCGAATGGCTTCCAGATCTTCCGCCGTCAGGGGTTTGAGTTCGGGTTCTTCCGACTCTTCACTGGGTAATGGATGGAAATGTCGTTTGCCCGGTATATTGTAGGCATTGGATTTGAGCGGGATATCCGCTTCCATATTAGGCAGTTGCCAGCGTTCCCAGGCACTCAATTGATCCTGTGGCGTGTTTTCATCCGTAAGAATGCTGGGTTTGCTTTTGTCGGAGTCCTTCTTGACCGTCATGGCTTTACTCCTCTGCAGCCATTAGATCATCTCCTCGCCACCCTTGCCGCCCAACACGATTTCGCCGGCTTCCGCCATGCGTCGGGCAATGGCCAGAATTTCTTTCTGCGCCCCTTCCACTTCACTCAGTTTCACCGGCCCCTTGGCCTCCAGATCGTCACGCAGCAGTTCGGCCGCACGCTTGGACATGTTGCCGAAGATCTTTTCTTTGACCACATCATCGGCGCCTTTCAGTGCCAGGATCAGGGATTCAGAGGAGACCTCACGCAACAGTGCCTGAATACCCCGATCGTCCACATCCGCGAGGTTATCAAACACAAACATCAGATCCTGAATTTCCTGGGCCAGGTCTTCATCCACTTCCTTGATCGCTTCCATCAACGCGGATTCGGCATTGGTGTCGAGGAAATTCATGATATCCGCCGCACACTTGGAACCACCCAGGTCGGTGGATGCCGAGCCGGTCTGCTTGGCAAACTGTTTCTCCAGAATATCGTTCAACTCTTTCATGGCATGAGGCTGCACGGATTCCAGTGCTGCAATACGCATGACAATATCCAGGCGCACGCGCTCGTCGAAATACTTCAACGTTTCAGCTGCCTGGTCGGGGTCCAGATAGGCGATGACAATGGCTTGAATCTGCGGGTGCTCAAAACGGATCATATCGGAAACAGAGCGCGCGTCCATCCAACGCAAGGTATCCAGGCCAGTGGTATTGCCCCCCGTCAGAATGCGATCCACCAGAGTGCCGGCCTTGTCTTCACCCAAGGCGTTCACCAGCATTTTACGAATATAGCCATCGGCCCCCACCCCCAGAGCCGTCTGATTCGAGATCACTTTCATGAAGTCGGTCATGACCGCCTCCACCTGATCCTTTTGCACATTCTGTAGCTTGGCCATGGTCAAGCCGATCTTCTGGACCTCTTTCGGGCCCATATGACGGAGAATTTCTGCGGCGTTTTCTTCTCCTAATGACATTAATAGAATCGCTGCCTTCTCAATAGCAGGCAACGATTCTACGGATACTTTTGCTTTTGCCTTTTGTTCACTCATTCGCTATCCAGGTTTTCACCACCTGGGCCACCCTGCGCGGATCGTCTGCCACCATGGATTTTACCGCATCCAGATGCTGATCGTAGGATGCGTCAGGCCCCGGCAAAAGTGGGTTGGAAGCACCGGTAAGGGTGACATCCGGCGTCTCGCCCTCTGCCCCGCTTCCGGCCAACAAACCTTCACCGAGCTGGGATTCCAGGGCGGCCATGGTGTCGTCACGCCCGGAGTCTGCCAGCTTCTTCAGTATAGGCCTTAACACTCCAAAAATCAGGAAGATAACCAGAAGAAAACCGGCGCCACGCTTGACCAGATCCCAGAACCAGGGCTGCTCCCAAAGAGGTGGAGGGGGAATATCGGCCAACGCCTCAGGGACGTATTTACGAAACGGTTGATTCACAACGGTGACACTGTCACCACGGGCGGCGTCAAAACCGATGGCATCCCGCACCAGTATACGAATGCGCTCCATCTCGGCATCAGTCAAGGGTACGCTTTGTGGTTCATTACTTTCTGCGCCTTCGGCCGCCGGTACCAGAAGATTATCCAACACCACTGCGACGGTAATGCGCTTTACCACTCCCACCTGATGTCGGGTATGACTGATGGTGCGATCCAACTCAAAATTACGTGTTGCCTGCTTACGCACATTACCCGAGGCGGCTGCCTCTTCTGCTGTTGCCGCGCCAGCCTGCTCCGGTACCGTAACCGCGCCCGGGGGCTGGTTGGAGAGTGCCCCGGGAATACCCGCCGAGGCACCACCGGCACCCACCACTTCGCTTAAGGTCTGTTCGCTGCGTACCGCAGGCAGATCGGGACTGAAAAACTCTGAAGTCTGCTCAGTTTGGCTGAAATCGATATCGGCGCTGACTTGCACCTTAAATCCATCGTTACCAACAATGGGATCAAGAATCCCTTCAATGCGCTCAATGTACTTTTGCTCGAGGGATTTCGCATAATCCAACTGTTTGGCGGCAACGGCGATATCCGCATCAGCATCTGTTTCCGACAGCAGCTGACCCCGCTGATCCACTACCGTCACATGCTTGTCTTCCAGCTCGGGTATGGACGATGCCACCAGGTGCACGATGGAGGCGACCTGCATGCGTTCAAGGCTCTGGTTGGGATACAATTCCACGAACACCGACGCACTGGGTTTACGACGATCGTTGACGAATACCGAACGCTTGGGTATGGCCAGGTGCACGCGGGCACCGCGCACCCGGTTCATGCTGGAAATGGTTCTGGCCAACTCCCCTTCGATACTGCGGTAGTAACGGGTTTTCTCCATAAACTGACTGGTACCGAAACCCTGCTCCTTGTCCAACAGTTCATACCCCAGGGTATTGCCTGCCGGGAAACCCTCGGCGGCCAGCTTCATCCGTGCCTGGTGAATCTTGTCGGATTCCACCAGTAACATGCCGGAAGTCGTATCCACTTTAAAACGAATATTTTCCCGCTGCAGAATATCGGCCACCTGACCGGCTTCCAGATGGGAGATGTCGGTATAGAGTGGCCTGAAGTCCGGCTCCTGCGACATCAACACCACCCAAAGGCCCAGGGAAATGCTGATGGCCAGACCAATCATCAAGCCAATCTGCTTGATGACCCCTAAACCACCCATCCCTTCCAATACCGCGAAGCCGCCGCTCTCGTTTGTTTTATCATCCGCCATGATCTGTGCTCCGAACTGCGCTCAACTTACACCGGCATGTTCATAATATCTTTATAGGATTCCACCAGTTTGTTGCGTACCTGAACCACCGCCTGGAATGCAATACTGGATTTCTGTGACGCCACCATTACCCGTGTAATGTCCACATTGCTGTCACCGCGAATGTAGGCTTCCTGCAGGGCACCGGAAGTGGATTGCAACTCACTGACCTTATCCAGGGCGTCTTTGAACATGGAAGAAAACTGGGGCTCCGACTGATTCGGAATATTGATGTTCTGGCTCTGGGGTGCTTCCATATTGGCGATGCTGCGCAGCTCGCGCATCTGTGCCAATAATGAATGCATTTCCGTTGTCCCCGACACTGACCCTGACATAGTTGAACCCTCTCACTGATGTGATTTTGACACTTTTTGGTCTATGCACAGACTCTTTCAACATCTATGCCATATTCACGCATTCTGGCCAGTTTGTAACGCAGGGTTCGCGGACTAATGCCGAGTTTCTCTGCGGTCTGTTTCTTGCTGCCACCCACTGTGCGCAGAGTATCGATAATCAGCTCAAACTCCCTTTTCTTCAGATCCTCCCCCAACGCACCGCCGGCTTCCAGCTCTGATTCCAGCTCTACATCGGCCGACATATTCATGGCCGCATCCGGGATAAAAATATCTTCACCGGTGATGCGGTCATGGCTACAGAGAATCAAAGCCCGTTGAATGACGTTATCCAGTTCACGAATATTGCCTGGCCAGTTGTGCTGCATCAGGGCCAGTTCAGCGGAGGGATCGAGCAACACCGAGCGTTGCCCTTGCTTCATGGCAATCAGTCTGTGCGCCAACGGGATAATATCCGCCTTACGTTCCCGTAATGGTTTCCACATCAGGGGGAAAACACATAAACGATAGTACAGATCCTCGCGGAATTTACCGGCGGCCACCTGTTCTTTCAGATTGCGATTGGTTGTCGCCAATACTCTGACATCCAACGCAATCGTACGCTTGCCTCCGATGCGTTCCACTTCTTTTTCCTGCAGCACCCGCAGCAGTTTGGCCTGTAGGTTGATATCCATTTCAGAAATCTCATCCAATAGCAACGTGCCGCCATTTGCCTGCTCGAATTTACCGGCACAGCTCTGATAAGCGCCGGTGAACGCACCCTTCTCGTGACCAAACAGGGTAGCTTCCAACATGTTTTCTGGAATTGCTGCACAGTTGATCGCGATAAAGGGTTTGCCGTTACGGGGGGAATTGCGGTGAATAAACCGTGCCAACACCTCTTTACCGGTGCCGCTTTCGCCCATAATCATGACGCTGGAATCCGTTTGTGCAACCTTCTTCGCCAACTGAAACACTTTTCGGGTTTCCATGTCTTCGGCTACCGGCTCGGAATCATCCAGTTCGACACGCACATATTTTTCCACCACACCCACCAGTTTCTCGGTGGAAAACGGCTTCTCCAGATAATCCACGGCGCCATTGCGGATCGCCTCCACCGCATTTGAGATGCTGCCATACGCAGTCATAATCAGAACCGGAAGCTGAGGCCACTGGGTGGCAATTTCACGCATCAATTGATAACCGTTAATACCCGGCATATTCACATCAGAGATGACCAGTTCACACTGCTTTTGTTGCAGCCATTCCAATGCGGCTTCGGCACAGTCTACGCCCTCTACGATGTATCCTGACACATCCAGAGTATCCATGATGGCTTCGCGCAGATCAGAGTCGTCCTCAACCACCAATACGTTCGTTATCCTCATCATTATACCTCCTTGGAAAGCAGCAAATCGTCCTGAATCAGGGGCAGAGACATACAGGCCTTGGCGCCACCTTCAGTACCATTGCAAATAGAAAAATATCCGCCGTGGGATTCGATAACCGTTTTTACCACCGCCAGCCCCAAACCGGTTCCGGTGGATTTGGTGGTAAAGAACGGCTCTGTTACCTGTCCGGCAATGTCTTCCGACACACCCGGGCCATTATCCTCAATCATGAAATTTACTAGCCCACCCTGTTGTGGCGAAACGTTGACGCGAATCTTGACGCGAACTCCGACGCCCTCACAGGCTTCAATGGCGTTATCGATCAGGTTTGAAAACACGCTGGTTAGCAGGTCCGGGTTGCAGCGTACCGAGCCGGGCGGTATATCCTGAACAAACTCAATTTGAGCCCTTCCCGCCTGGCAATAATCCTCTACCCTGGATTGAAATACCGAAACCAGTTGAAAGATGGGCAGCACACTTTCCAGCACAACACCACCTTTGGAAAAGATCAGCATGTCGCGTACCTGCTGCTCCAACTGCAGAAGGCGGCTTTTGAGCTTGTCCGCATAGCGTAAGCGGCGCTCATCCGTCAACGTCTCTGACGCAAGGTGGTCGGCATAAAGGATTGCGGTGGATAGTGGGGTTCGAATCTGGTGCGCCAGTGACGCCGTCATTTTTCCCATTTCGGACAATTTACGGTGGTGGTTTAGCTTGGTTTGCAGGCGCCGGGTTTCAGTCTGATCATTCAACACTATTATTTGACCGGGCTCATGAGTCATCGATTGGGTAGCCAGGCTCACTAGCCTGCCGTTTTTCAACGCGATTTCATGGCCATCCGTGGGGTTTGGTGCAAAGCATTCATTAATAACTGTGATCCAGCGTTCACCTGGCAATGATCTTTCAAACAACGCCTCTGCGATGGTATTGGCCTGCATGATCACGCCACGCCCATCCAACAGAATCACCGCTACAGGCATCGTATTCACAATCAGTTGAACACGTTCCGAGAGCGCCTCTTTCGCGTAATGCTCTTGTACCAGGGCATAGTCTGCGTGCACCAGTTCCTTTTGCAGCTCATCAACTCTTTTTTCCAGATCCAGATAGGATCGAGTCAATTGGCTGGAAATATCACTGAACGCAGAAAACGTACTTTGCAGACGGCTCTGTAAATCACGCCGGGCCGGACGCTCCGAAGACGGTTTGCGCTGCTCATTGCTCTTTGGTTCGGCTAATACTGCTCTCATGGAAATCGCACCTTAATTTGACGCTTTTCCGGTAAACAGCAAACCTTATGCCAACACTTTTTTGGCTTTTAAAATCAGCAAATTAGAGTTTACAAGAAGGGGTTGCGCCATAAATATGGCGCAACCGGGGAACTAAACCCGATTCAAATCATACTTACGCATTTTTTCCACCAACGTCGTACGCCTGATCTTCAACTTCTCTGCCGCTCTGGCCACCACGCCATTGCAATCATCCAATGCTTGTCGAATAAGATTGCATTCCAGATTAGACAGGTATTCCTTCAGGTCGATACCATTGACGGGCAACAGCGCTGGGGTATCCATACTGACGTAGCCCGGCAGCATGCCGGTATCCGCCACTTCAAGCGGCATTTCTCTGTCTTCGTCAATGTCATCCACGTGGCGAAAGCGCTTGGGAAGATCCGATACGCCAATCACCCCATAGGGGTGGGTGATAACCAGTCGCTCCACCAGGTTTGCCAACTCGCGAACATTGCCTGGCCATTCATGACGACAAAGCCCCATAATGGCGGCCGAATTAAAGCGAATGGAGCCCCGTTTTTCATTTTCAATTCTGGCCACCAGCTCGTTTAGCAGCAGTGGGATATCTTCCGTACGCTCCCTCAAAGGTGGCATTTCAATCGGGAACACATTAATTCGGTAATAAAGATCTTCCCTGAATTTGCCATCCGTAATATGGTCTTCAAGATTTTGGTGCGTGGCGGCAATCACCCGAACATCAGCGTGATACGTTTTTGCACCACCCACCCGCTCAAAGGTTCTTTCCTGCAATACCCGCAACAGCTTCACCTGCATATGTAGCGGCATGTCACCGATTTCATCGAGAAAGATTGTGCCCCCCTGCGCCAACTCAAACCGGCCCGGCCGACTGGTTATGGCGCCGGTGAACGCCCCCTTCTCATGTCCAAAGAGTTCGCTTTCCAGCAATTCGTGGGGTATTGCACCGCAATTCACTGGCACAAAAGGCTTGTGCCTTCGATGGGAATTGTAATGAAGATTACGGGCCACAACTTCTTTACCCGTACCGGACTCCCCTGTGATCAGCACATTAACGTCTTTATCGGCCACCTGTGCCATCAGTTCGCGCACCTGAACAATAGAGCGGCTGGTGCCCACCAGGCTTCTGAACAGCTGAGCCTCACGCCGCTGTGCCCGGGCGGGATCGGCTATCATGTGATCCTTATAGACCTGGGCTCGGTGCAGGGTATCCATCATCTTGGTGTAGTTGGGCGGGGTTTCGATGGTTGCGATCACCGCTTTGCGGAGTTCTTCGTTGTCTGTATCCAGCTCGGCGTCGTCCACCAGAATAATGGGTAAGGACGGATCCCACTCCACCAGTTTCTCGGCAATGCGGGCCGGATTATCCAGTTGGCTCAGTATGACGCAGGTGATGCTGCCACTTTCATGATCAACCGCTATCTGGTCGATATCTTCCTCACTGGCAATAATGGTTTCTTCACCGATAAAATCCAAAATAACCTTAAGATCACGACATCGCTCTTTGTTGTGATCCAGCAATAAAACTTTAATTTCTCGCCACATATTCGCCAATCTTTTACCGATTACGTCAAAAAACGTAAAGTTGGATGCGCTTTTTGACGCATTTTTAATAGTTATGATTCAGTAAAGTCTATAACCAGTGGATCAGTCAAATTTATGACACAAGAAATTTTGAGGGACGTCCGGATTCAGAGCTTAAGGGTTCAGGTGACGAGCAACATCGAGGTAAGTTTTGGTGTTGCTTCGGGTTTTTCCCAAAGACGTGATTTGTTTTACTGTGTGCTCTTTCGCGCTGGTAACCACCGCCACCGCTTTGCTATAGACGCTTACCAGGGATTCCAACTCGTCAACCAGGTCGGCCAGGTGTGTAGTGCCGGTGCTCACTGCCGGAAGATTGGCTCTCATAAACGCTTCACATTCAGAGCTGGCTTCCTTCAATTCCGCCAAGTCCTGTTCTTCCAATGAACGCTCTATGCGCTGCCTGTAATTGACTACCTGCTGCAACATAACACGTCTACTCGTTAACCGGAGAGGGATCGGGTGAATAGATTTCACGAGCCTGGTCGGCAATACCATCCCAACCGGCCTTAATTTCTTTCAACAGGCCTATTACCTCCTCCACCGGTGCCTTGCTGTGCTCCCGTGAGGCATCATACAGTCGAACGCTCATGTACTCGTACAATCCATCCAGGTTTTCCGCAATCTCGCCACCCTGTTTATGGTCCAGGAAGCCCTGCAAGCCACCCAGAATGGTGATTACTCTTCCCAAATGACGCCCACGCCCTTCATAGTCGTTTCGATCTATGCAGCCGATGGCCTGTTGCAGGTTATCCAAGGCCCCTTGGTATAGCATGCCGATCAACTGATGAGGGTTGGCATTTTCGACACCAGTCTGTTTGTTCATCTGCGCGTACTGCTGAGCGCCTTTGGCCATGTTCATGCGTTTCACCTTAGTTCGATTTCTTACCGGTTATTCCGGCTTTAATAATATCCAGCTGCTGACTGACAAAATCACCAGTGCTCTGCAGTTGACCCACGAGAATATCGAGGTTGGTATACTGCAACCGAAGTCGCTGCTCGAAGGATTCCATTCTGAGATTCAGCTGTTCCCGTTGCTCATCAATATCTTTGAGCTGGGCCAGGAAAGTATTGTTTCTGCTTGCCAGAATACCGTCACTGCGCAAAAAGCTTTCCAGCTTATCGTCCAGTGTTTTTACGATACCCTGATCACCGGCCAGTAGCTCGGCCACATCATCAAAATTGGAATTGAGTGCCGAAGACAACTTGTTGGCATCCAATCCCAAACTGCCATCACGCTGGGTGGTGATGCCAATTGAAGCCAGGGTACTGTATGAGCTGCTGGCACCCTCAATCACATCAGACATAGTACGTCTTATCTGAGTTTCGATGGTTCGCGCAGCAAAATCTCCAGTCAGTAAACCCGCTTCCTGAGTTTCAATATCGTAGTCGGTTAAAAAGTTCAGCGTGTCACTCAACGTGTTGAAGGCTTCAACGAATTCAGTTAAGCGAGTGTTGATCTCGGATTTATCCAGCCCAATTGTCAGAGTTTCGTTGGTACCGACATTGGTCGACACCGCAGTAATGGTGACACCTTCAATAGCATCAGCAAATACATTATTGCTACTGGTTACCGTATAGTCGTCATCAATCAACAATTCAGCGTTGCGCGCCTGACTCTTTTCCGACATGTTTGCATTGAGAAAGGCAGAAAGCCCGGAATTGTCCAAATCGTTGCCGTCAGAGTCGTTGGCCACCGCCACCGTGATATTATTATCTTCACCGGTTTCATCGGACGTAAGAACCAACTTGGAGACGGTTCCACCCAGGCCATCGCTCACAGTGAGGATGCTGGCGGTGATGCCCGGGTTATCCTGTGCATCGTTGATGGCATCACGAATACCGGCCAGGGTATTGTTCTGGGCGGCAACGATATCAACATCGAAACTTTCGGCCCCCAGGCTGAGCGTGAGTGTTCCCGCACCCACCTGGTCTGAGGCACCGGTAAAGTCCGCCGTTGAAACCAGCTTGTGGTTGGATGCCAGTTGCACCACCTGAACGTTGGTGGAACCCACTGCAGCGCCACTGGCTGCGGTGGCTGTAAAGACACTTTCATCTGAGGATACGGAAGAACGAGCGGCAAGGTTTGTCAATGATGAGAGGCTAGATAATGCCGCCTGGAAATCTTTGAGCGCGCCTTTCAACGAACCATAGGCTGATATATCGGCCTGAATCTGGATTTCCCGGGTACCCAGACGCTCATCCATAGGCGTTCGCTCAGCTTTGGTCAGCGTCTCGATAATTTTTTCAATATCAAGGCCGGAACCGGTTCCGGCAGCGGTGATAGACGCCATAGATAAAACCTCGCTTTCGGCATTTACACGGGGGGACTGATTACCATGTTCGACCCCGAGCATTGATACCTGCAATTCCCGTTCCAGCTGGGAAAACCATTTCCTTCCCAGTACCAGTATAGTACGGGGCTATGAAAATATTATCGGCAATCTCGGCTAAAGCTTTAGGCCTTGTCGCTTAGAATTGAGCCGCCACTCAACTCCAAACCCTGCTCAATGGAGGCAGCAATTTTCAATACATCCTCCGGCGGAATCTGCCTGATAATGGTGTCGGTTTCTTCATCTATGACTGTGATTACTATGCGGTTTTCTTCTTCCGCCACTTTAAAGTTCAGGCTCCGTTGATTTTTCTGCAACAGTTCCCTGACTTTGGGGATGGCTTCATTAATCCGTTGTTTCAGCTCTTCCTTCTGGACTTGTTCAGTTTCTTTCTCTGGTTGTAACTTGGCTTCCTTGGCAGTTTCCTGAGAGGGAACAGGTACAGAGGCCTCCACAGCCTTGGATTCAGGCCTGGAAAGCGGAGTATCGCTGTTTTGCAGCTGATCAATGGCCCGGTTTTTCGGTACCATTGCCGCCGCATCCTTAACAGCAATATTCATATCTGTGTTTAAAGGCTTATCGCTTATCATACACGCCACCTGATACAACAAATGCGGGTGCCCGAGTTCTATCCCGGGCCCCGCGCCAAACTAATGACCTTGTTGTAAACCTACGTCTGCTGCTGAGGATTAACCCAGCAGAGACAAAGCTTGTTGAGGCAAGGCATTAGCCTGAGCCAGAACCGAGATACCTGCTTGCTGTAGCACCTGGTTCTTGGACAGATTGGCAGTTTCAGCAGCGAAGTCCGCGTCACGGATTCGACTGTTGGCAGCTGCCAGACTCTCGGATACCGCTGACAGGTTACGGATAGTCGACTCAAATCGGTTCTGAATCGCACCCAAACCTGCGCGGAAGGAGTCGATCTGGGCCAGCGCGCTGTCCACCGTCTCCATGGTGATATTGGAAGCCGCTACGGTAGTGATATCAGCATTGGCAACCGTACCTACCGCCTGCACATTGTCGTCATCCAGGGTACCGGTAGTGGTCAAGGTGATGGTGTCCTGCGCGGATATCACGATATCACCAGCCTTGAAGTCATTGGTAACACCCGTCAGATCATTGGCATCCGCGGTATCACCACCATCATAGAGAATGTCTGCACCGGCATCCGTAACGTTGATCACCATATCCCGGCCATCTTCCGCAGTGAGCTGCAGGTAACCGTTCTCATCGACACTGGCTGTTACACCAGTAATGTCAGACTTGGCATTGATCGCGTTAACCAGGCTGCCATCGGCATCCTTCTCCTGTACCTCAACGGGGCCAATATCCACACCGTTAATATTCAGGTCACCGTTTACCAGGGTACCGGCACCAACGAAGGCATCCGCCTCAGTGATGGTACCTGCAACCGGGGTTACGTCCTCCCAGTTATAGGTGGTGGTGGCAGTGGCGTATACGCCTTCCATACCTTCCACACCGTCTTCACGCAGGGTGTTGATACGATCCACCAATGATTTGGCGATACCTGAACCATAGGCATCCGCAGTAGGGTCGATCAAATCAGCCTGCGCAGCACCGGTGATATCACCACCGTAATCGGCATCAAAGATGTCAACCGCGGTAGTACCTGTACCAATCTGGATGCTCAGGTCAGCTGTGGTCAGTGTATCAGCCACAGTGGTGGTAATGTCTTCGATGCTGCTCTGAACCGCGCCAGGCTGGCTACCCAAGGCACTGGCTCGCGCGTCAACACCATCCACCGCTACTGTTTCACCGGCATTGGCACCGATCTGGAAACTCAGGGAGCTGAGTGATCCGTCGGCCACGTTGTTACCGTTAAAGGTAGTGGTTTTGGCGATACGATCGATTTCAGATACCAGCTGATCAACCTCTTCCTGCAGAGACTGACGGTCAGCAGCACTGTTGGTGTCGTTGGCAGACTGAACCGCCAGGTCACGAATCCGCTGCAGCGAGGTAGTAATCTCATCCAGCGCACTTTCAGTGGTCTGGGCAAAAGAAATACCGTCGTTGGCGTTTCGAACCGCAACATTCAAGCCGCGAATCTGGGTGGTAAATCGGTTGGAGATGGCCAGGCCGGCAGCATCATCCTTGGCACCGTTAATACGCAAACCAGAAGACAAACGCTGCAGGGAGGTCTGAAGAGAACCCTGCGACTTGTTCAGGTTTCGCTGCGCATTAAGGGACGAAATGTTAGTGTTAATGATCTGGGGCATTGTGTGTCTCCTGCGTTTATTTCAACACGACCTCAACAACTGAGGACTTTATTGATTGGTGTAGCCTCGGCGAGGCCGTGTCACTTCAATCTTCTGTTCAATAAAGTTATCGGCGTGGTTTCACACAACTTGATTAATTATTTAAATCTTTTGGTTACACATCTTTAAATTCTTATAGCAAAAATCAACAGGCTATAACAAAAGCGCCCTGACCAGTACGGCCAGGGCAGCTTCGCGTTATAAGTAGCCTAATTATATCAGGCTGGCGCCTGTTATTAACCCTGCAGTAGCGACAACACCTGTTGCGGAAGCGCGTTGGCCTGAGCCAAAACGGATATACCCGCCTGTTGCAACACCTGATTTTTAGACAGGTTAGCGGTTTCCGCGGCAAAGTCTGCATCACGGATCCGGCTATTGGCAGCCGTCAAGCTCTCTGACACCGCCGACAGGTTTCGAATCGTGGACTCGAACCGGTTTTGCACCGCACCCAGCTCACCGCGGAAGGCATCAATCTGCGCCAAGGCACTGTCAACCGACTCCATGGTAATATTCGATCCTTCAATGGAAGTAATATCCGCATTGGCGATGGTACCCACAGCCTGTACGTTGTCATCAGCCAATGTGCCGGTGGTGGTCAACGTGATAGTGTCCTGGGCGGACACGGCAATGTCACCAACCTTGAAATCATTGGTCACACCGGTCAGATCATTGGCATCGGCGGTATCCCCCCCATCATAGAGGATATCAGCAGCTGAATCGGTAACATTGATCACCATGTCGCGACCGTCTTTTGCTGTCAGCTGAAGATAGCCGTTGTCATCAATACTGGCAGTTACACCGGTAACATCCGATTTTGAGTTGATCGCTTTTACCAGGCTGCCATCGGCATCCTTTTCCTGCACTTCAACCGGCCCGATATCAACACCATTAATGTTCAGGTCACCGTTTACCAGTGTGCCTGCCCCAACGTATGCATCGGCCTCGGTAATGGTACCGGCTACCGGCGTTACATCCTCCCAGTTATAGGTGGTGGTGGCAGTCGCATAGACACTTTCCATACCCTCTATACCGTCTTGGCGCAGTGTGTTGATACGATCCACCAATGACTTGGCAATGCCGGTACCATAAGCATCGGCAGTAGGATCGGTCAGGTCGACAAGCGTCGCGCCGGTGATATCACCACCGTAATCCGCGTCAAAAATATCAACCGCAGTACTACCTGTTCCTATCTGGACACTGAGGTCACCGGTGGTCATGGTGTCGTTAACGGTTGCGGTGATGTCTTCAACGCTGCTCTGCACCGCCCCCGGTTGACTGCCCAGGGAGTTGATGCGGGCGTCAACACCGGATACCTCGACACCCTCACCGGAATTGGCCCCGATCTGGAAATAATAGGAACTCAATGATCCGTTCAGTACATTGCGCCCGTTAAACGTGGTGGTGTTTGCTATACGATCGATTTCATCGATGAGCTGATCAACCTCCTCCTGCAAAGAGACCCTATCGGCTTCACTGTTGGTATCATTGGCTGATTGCACCGCCAGGTCTCGAATTCGTTGCAGTGACGTTGTTATTTCATCCAACGCGCTTTCTGTGGTCTGTGCCAGCGAAATACCGTCGTTCGCGTTTCGGACAGCCACGTTCAAACCGCGCACCTGGGTAGTAAAACGATTTGAAATCGCCAAGCCGGCAGCATCATCCTTCGCGCTGTTGATGCGAAGGCCCGAGGACAGGCGCTGCAATGATGTTTGCAATGATCCCTGCGACTTATTCAGGTTACGCTGGGCGTTGATAGACGAAATATTCGTGTTGATTATCTGTGGCATTTTGGTTTCTCCTACTCCGCCTTCCCTGTATGTCTGTTGGTGAGGGTGGCTAAGTTAATGTTCATAGGTGTTGGATTCGCTTGAATGAAATATGTCACCTAGCCTCCTCTCCACTGACCTTGCTGTAGTAATATTTGTGTGCTCATAACCCTATCCGCGCTATATAAACTCAAATAAAGAAAGATTCTGGACCTGCACAAAACTTTGCTGTGCTGCCTGTAGCGCCAGGGTCCGTTTATTTAATTCTGTAATTGCTTCTGCATAATCCAGGTCTTTTACTACCGATAATGCAGATTGTGCTTCTACCTTAAGACTTTCATTTATTTCGCCTTCACTCTCAATCACGTTGAGCCTGCTGCCAACGCTGGCCCGAACCTCATCAATATGATTTAAAGCCTGATCAAGGTTCTGCAAACCGGTATTGAGTGCATTCTGGAAGGTAGCCTGCAAGGTTGAGGTGTTATTGGGAATCTCCAGTGCCGAGATAATCTGATTCACCGTGGCAAATACAGACTGCCGGTAGCTGGGCTCAACAACAAAGCTGTCGCCAGGTGAAGGGTCTCCTGAAATGGAATAGCTGATCCCGTTGAACGACACCTTGGAGTCCTCATCAAACAGGGGCAGCGGTGCAGTGTAGACCGGCCCGGTATTCGCGCCGGTTATCTGATACTGAAGTGCTCCGGACCCGGTGGCGGAGAAATCAATGGTGTATTGGTCACCAACATACAGGGTGGGATCTTCCAACACAGCATCGCCGATCACCCCGGTTCCCAGGTTGGCGCTATTACCTGTGGTAACGAATGATCCATTTCCGGTTTTGATGTCAAAGAAGACCTCATCACCACTATTGCCGCTTTCAACCCGCACAGAGGTGTTGACATTGACATTCAACACACCCTGGTCGCCAGCGTAGGATACCGATCCGGTACCATCCTTGATGAACGGCTTCACGTTACTTTTGAATCCCGAAAACAGATACTCACCACTGGCCAGTTGGCTGTTACCCAAGCCGATCAACTCTTCCAGCCGCTGTTCGATCTCAACAATGATGGCCTGACGATCGGTCTGATTCAGCGTGGCATTGGCACCCTGTAAAGTGAGATCCCGTATTCGCTGCAAAATATTCGTCACATTAGACAGAGCAGATTCCTCAACCTCGAGCTTGGTTTCCGCCGTTTCACCGTTGGAGATAAATTGCAACGCATTATCAATTTGCTTCTGTAGATCCAACGCCACCGCAGAGCCAATGGGATCGTCGGAAGGTTTAAGTATGCGGGTGCCTTTCGATAACTGCAGTTGCGTTTCATTCACCTTTGACTGGTTGCTCAATATAGAGTTGGCACCCTGGGTGAACGTTTGTGAGGTTGATATTCGAATCGCCATCCCATCAAACCTCAGAGTGAACTTATGATTGTGTCAAACAGTTCACTGGAAACCTGAATAACCCGGGCGGAAGCCTGATAGGATTGCTGGAAGCGGATCAGATTGGCCGCCTCTTCATCCAGGTTTACGCCGGAGATAGATTCCCACTGAGCTTGTGATTGATTGAGTATGGTTTCCGCTGCTTCCTGGCTGACCGCGGCATCATTGGTGCGGGTGCCCACACCACTGACCAGTTGCCCATAGGCGCCTTGAAAAGTCACGGTACCGTTGGCGATGGTCTTCGTGCTGCTGAGTTCACCCAACAGCAGAGCGTTCCTGTTGTCATTGACACCGCCGTTGTTGTAGTCAATCTCCACGATGTCATTAGTACCCGGGTTGCCGTTGAACACCACATCATAGCCAGAGGCAGGAAACAGGCCCGCCTGCTCCAACAAGCCATTGGACTGGCCTGGTGTAAAGGCAACCCCGCCGGCGACGATCGCATTGGTGCCGGCGTTCACCACGTCATAGGTGGTGGCACTGGTAAATTCCACGCGATAAGCCGGTGTCAGCGCAAAGGGTGTGGTAGTGAAATCCGCAGTGGTGGTATCGGCTACCACAACCTCTTCAACAAACCCACCACCGGTATTGGTGGAGGGTAGATTGGTGGTTACCGGCATGGCGGCGGCAACCTGCCTGACATCGGTTACCTCCATGGACATTTCAAATGCCCCCAGGCGTGTGGGAAGAACCGTAAACTCATCCCCATCTGCCGGTGCACCAGAGACGAAGTTCAGAGTAAATCCATCTGTAGTGGCAAACACGCCTCCCGGACCAGGATCAGCGAACGTGGCATTCACCGTACCATCGGCATTAAACAACGTGTAATTACCACTGCCACTATCGAATCGCAGGCGATAATCCTCAGCGGTGAGAAGGTTGGTATCATCAATGGTAACCGACAGTGCCGCCGTCCCCGCATTAGCTGTATCTGATGCAATCCGTGAGAATTCAGCCGCACTTGAATTAATGTCGCCAAAAAATAATCCACCCAACTGATTGTCTAGATCCATACCCAGTTGATGCTGATCGTTAAAGGTCTGCGCAACGGACAATGCCATTCTGCCCAGTTCGTTAAACACCGGGTCTATCAACTCTTCCCTGACCGTAAGTAATCCGCTCAAGCGTCCGCCAGACACCAGGTTGGTAATGTTTTGCACATTGGTGCCATCGGTAATAACCAGCTCCTTCCGACTCAATCCTGAATCGTTGGTAACCGTTTCCACCGAAAACGATTCATTCCCTATCACCAGCGGCTGGCCACTACCAACAAAAATACTGACACTTAGATTCTGTTGCTGCAGCACTTCAACACCAACCAGTTCAGACAACTGACGTATCGCTTCATCCCGCTGATCCAGCAGATCGTTGGGTAACTCGCCGGTATTATTGGTGTAGACAGCCTGAATCGACTGGTTATATGCAGCGATACTTTCTCCAAGCTGGGTTATCTTGGAGGCAACTGCGTCCAGCTCAATATTGAGTGTTTCGTTGGTTTGATATACCTGCTCGTATACGGCATTGAAACGATTCACCAGGGCCTGCCCGGAACTGATCAAAACCTGTCGGCTGGGTATGGATGCGGGATCGTTGGAGACATCCTGCATCGCATCAAAGAAAGACTGCATTGAAGGCGTTATAGCCGTGGAATCATCGCCTAGCAGCTGGTCAACCCGAACCGCATACTCGTAATAGGCGTCAAAGGAATTATAGGAAGCCACATCGCGGCGCAACTGATCGACGACATACTGATTGCTGACACGGGTAATACTTTCAACATCGACCCCCTGGCCGATGAAAGAGCCACCATAGGATTGCGGAACACGGGTACCCAGCCCGGTTTTTTGCCGGCTGTAGCCTTCGGTATCGACATTAACGATATTATGGCTAGTGGTCGAGAGCGAAGTCTGACTTGCCCTCAATCCGGATAATGCTATGCCTGCAAGATCTGCCATCTACGTATTCCGCACTAAAGTTTTTCAGTTGCTGAGTTTAAAGCTGACTTAAAAACGTCACTTTCAATAATGTTTGCAATTTTGTTGCCATAATTTGGATCGGTTGCGTAGCCGGATCCCTGCAGTTCAAAACCCCATTGTTTCGCTTCACAATTTTTGTTGATCGCAGCTTCATAACGGCTATTGCCATTAAGAAAATCCACATAATCTGCAAACGCCTGATCCAATGACGGGTAAGAGCGGAAAGAGGCGTTCTCTTTAGCGGCAATTCCATTCCGGTACTCCAGCGTATTTTTTCGTACCGTTTCACCATCCCAGCGGGAATCAGCCTTAATACCGAATAGATTAAATGAGTTGCCGCCTTTGCCATCGCTCATGACGTGCTGGCCCCATCCTGTCTCCAGTACCGCTTGCGCTACGATCGCCTCTGGCGCCACACCTAAGCGTTGCCCTGCGCGTTTTGCGTGAGCATATATAGCGTGAACAAATTCCGCAGGAGAACGCCAACTGCTGGGCTCAGGTTTCTCATTCACATTCGATGCCTGGTTTACGGAAAGTACTGTGGAGTCGGAATGAAGGGGTTCGCCCATTTCATTATGAGGCGAGGCTGAAGCCGGTGATCGGGCCGGTAGCGGGTGCTTAAGGTAACCGGTAATGTCCGTTACAGCGTCTGTCAGTTCCTTGCCGGAGTTCGCCTGCATCTGTTTAACAATCACGTCGGCCAGCCCCAAGCCACCGCTGTTACTTATATTCAGGCTGAGCTGCTTATCGTACATTCCCTGATAAAACTGCGTATCGCGGGATTCGAGCATGTTGCCTTCAGCGAATACGGCGTTAGCATCACGCATGCTTTGCAACATCATGTTGAGAAAGATGCCTTCCATTTGGCGGGCCGCCGCCTGCAGAGCGGCACCTTCATCATCACGGGTCAATTTGCGCATCTGATTGAACTGGGCAAAATCCAGGTAGAGATCAGATGAGTTGCTGGCAGGAGGCTTTAACATAACTAAATCACAATCAGCTCAGCCCGCAATGCACCGGCTTGCTTTAACGCTTCCAGAATCGCCATTAAATCACCTGGCGCCATCCCGACCCGGTTCACCGCCGCCACAATGTCATCCAGGGTAACGCTGTCCCCTACCTTGAACATGTGACTTTTATCCTGTTCGATATCTATCTGGGATTCATTATTGGCAACGGTTCTGCCTCCAGCCAAAGCATTAGGTTGACTGACATCGACGCTTTCGGAAATGGTAACGGTCAGATTGCCATGGGTAACCGCAGCCGGTGAGACTTTCACATTATTCCCAATAACAATCGTACCGGTACGGGAGTTAATGATCACTTTGGCGGAGGGCTCTGCAGGCTTCACTTCCAGATTTTCCAACACCGACAGGTACGTTACCCGCTGCGACGGATCGCGGGGAGCGGTTACCACAATCGATGTGGCATCCATTGATCGCGCCACTCCCGGACCCAGCAAACGGTTAATCTCATCTCGGACACGCTTTGCCGTGGTAAAGTCAGGGCGATGCAGGTTGAATGTCAGTGTATCGCCTTCATGGAACGGGTTGGGAGCAGACACCTCCACGGTGGCACCGTTGGGGATGCGGCCAACGCTGGGTATGTTAACGGTTATCTTGGAACCATCCGAACCCTGGGCACCAAAGCCGCCAACCACCAGGTCCCCTTGGGCGATGGCATAGACACGACCATCAGCTCCCCGTAAAGGGGTCATCAGCAAGGTACCGCCGCGCAAGCTGGAAGCATTCCCCAATGAGGATACCGTAATGTCAATTCTCTGGCCGGGTTTGGAGAACGGTGGCAATTCCGAGTGGATGGAGACTGCGGCCACATTCTTCAGTTTGGGGGTCAGGTTTTCAGGCACGCTGATACCGAACTGTTCCATCATGTTACGAAAAGTCTGTGCTGTAAACGGCGTCTGGTTGGTTTTATCACCGGTTCCATCCAATCCTACAACCAGGCCATAACCTATCAATTGGTTACTGCGCACACCTTGAACATCCGTTATATCCTTAAGGCGATCGGCAAGGGACACGGCCGGAATCAGTACAATAAAAATGAATACCCAACATTTTCTCATGATCGTATACCTTAGAAAGGCCACCACTTGCTGTTAAAGAATTTGGATGCCCACCCCTGAACCTGCGCATCCGCTAACGCACCGGTTCCACTGTAGGTGATGCGTGCATCCGCCAGGCGAGTAGACAGGGCTGTATTGTCCGGCGCCACGTCAGAGGGACGTAACATGCCCTCTATTCGAATAAACTCGTCTCCCTGTGAGAACGTCATCCACTTTTCACCACGCACCACCAGTACACCATTGGGCAATACATCGGCTACTGTCACCGAAATCTGGCCCTGTAACCGGTTGCTCTGATCGGAGTTCGCGTCGCCTTCAAACTCACGGGTGTTATCGCTGTTAATGGACATATTAATATTGGAGCCATTCAGGCTGCCGGAAGGACTGCCACCGAGCAGGCTATCCACGCCCATGTCAATCTTGTCTTCTTTGTCGATGGCCGTAGTGTTGGTTTTGGAAGAGACCGTGCGTTCATCCAGATACAGCGTGATGATGTCACCTATGCGTCGGGCACGTTTATCTTCCCACAGGCGAATACCGGTGCCGCTGGAATAGATCGAACCCGTTGCTGTATCACCTCTCGGCTCGGAGACGGGCATTACCGGCGAGTATCGGGCATCTCCCGGCCTGGGAGGAGGAGCCGATACACAAGCCGTGAGCCCTGCAACCAGCAGCGCCACGAAGACAGGTTTAGTTACCGATGCGTTCATCTTCGTGCCCGCCCTCAATTACAACTGCTGCCCGATAAACTGCAGCATCTGATCAACGGTGGAAATCACCTTGGAATTCATCTCATAGGCCCGTTGGGTTTCGATCATATTCACCATTTCTTCCACTACATTGACATTCGAACTTTCCAAAGCCCCTTGAATAATCGGGCCCAATCCATTTTGACCGGGTTCACCCTGGGTGGGGGCGCCACTGGCTACCGTCTCCCGGAACAAGTTGGAACCCATAGCCTCCAGGCCCGATGGATTAATAAAGTCAGCCAGCTGAATATTACCTATCTGGGTGGAATCGCCGGTTTGCGCGTCCACCACGGTGACCACACCGTCTGTACCGATGGTTACATTCTGAAAGCCTTCCGGTACCGTCAAACCGGGCTCTAAAGGAAACCCACCGGAGGTAACAATCTGGCCGGTGGAGTCAACCTGAAACTGCCCGTCACGGGTATATTGAATCGAACCATCCGGCATCAACACCTGAAAGAATCCACGGCCATTCACCGCCATATCCAGACCCTGGTCCGTCACCTCTATATTGCCCATGGTGAACTCTTTCTGAGTGGCCACCATTCTGACACCGGCACCCAACTGCAACCCTGAGGGCAATTCCGTATTTTGCGAAGATTGGCCACCGGGCTGACGATTGATCTGATACAGAAGATCCTGGAAAACGGCGCGATCCCGTTTAAAGCCGGTGGTACTGACATTAGCCAGGTTGTTGGATATGGTTTTTAACCGGGTGTCTTGTGCACTTAATCCGGTTTTACTTACCCAGAGTGATGCGTGCATGGTTGCTACTCCGTTGTTTAAGGCAAATCATCACCGCCCAGGGGCATCGATTTGCCGTTTTAAATTCGTTATGACGTTAATCCGGCACTATGCTCAGTTCTGCATTATCCGTGCCGAAGCCTCGTCCATTTCCTTGGCTGCCTGCATCATCTTCACATTCATTTCGTACAGCCTGGCGTGAGAAATAATGGAGGTCATCTCGTTGACCGGATTCACATTGGAGCCCTCCAACATACCGTTAATCACCTGCACCTCCGGATCAGATTGCAGTTCACCGCCTCCCTTCAATCGAAACAGACCGTCTTCACCTTTGACCAATTCATTTTCATCGGGATTGACCAGTTTGATTCTGGCGATCTGCGTCAACGACAACGCATCCTCGCCCAACCCGGTGATGGAAAGCGTGCCATCCACCCCCACCACCAGCTTGTCGTATTCCGGCAGCACCACCGGCCCGCCATCGCCCAGCACAGGTAATCCGGTACCAGTGGTGACGGCGCCCGTTACATCCCTTTTCAGATCGCCGGCCCGGGTATAGGCTTCACTGCCATCAGGCATTTGCACTGCAAACCAGCCTTTACCTTTGATGGCCAGATCCAGGTCGCGAGCGGTTTCCATATACACACCTTCACTTTTGTCGGTTCCCGGTCGCTCACTCATCGCATAGGCCCGCGAGGGAAAGTGATCACCGAATACCGCCATGGTCCGGTATTGATGAAAGTCAGCTTTAAACCCGCTGGTGGAGACATTGGCCAGATTGTTTGCACGCAATCGCTGTGCATCCAACGCCTCCTTGGCTCCTGTCATCGATATATAGAGAAACTTATCCATTGCTGACCTCGTACTGTCAAAAACTCATCGTTTTTACTTGCTGCATAGAAAATTGCAATTCGCTTGCCAGTTTTTAAACTACTTTGAAAGACCGCTTCACAATCTACCGGCAAAAAAAATCCCCGCCAGGCGGGGATTTTTTCCAATCACTTACTTACCGGATTTGTATGATCGTCTGCGTTACGGCGTTGGCCGTTTCGATGGATTTGGCATTGGCCTGAAAGTTCCGTTGTGACGTTATCAATGTGACCAGTTCTTTGGTCAGATCGACGTTGGAGGTTTCCAACGCACCGGATTGAATCAAACCAAAACTCGAGGTTCCTGCCTCACCGGGAATCGGCTCGCCCGAAGCGGTGGATGAGCGCCAGGTTGTGTTACCGATCTGCAACAGGCCCTGCGGATTGGAGAACCTGGCTAATGCCACCTTACCTACCGCCGTGGTCTGACCATTGGAGTAAGTCGCCTGAATGACACCTTGATCATCCACACTCAACCCGGTCAGACGCCCAATGGTAAAACCATCCTGGGATAATGATGACACGGAAAACGGAGATGCAAACTGGGTCGGCGTATTACCGGCAAAGTCAAAGTACACCTGTTGCGTGGTATCGGCACCATTGTTAAGGAACGAAAACTGATCGGTATAAATGCCCGTTGCCGGATCGGTTCCCTGAAACACACCCTGTGAATCAAAGGAAAGTACACCATAAGGCACACCACCGGCATTCACTTCCGAACTGGGTGCTCCGCCGACCCCGTCATAAACGTCGACAATGTTCACACCACCGGTATCGTCCGTTACCGTTAGAAACACGCCCCAGGTATTCTGGTTACCGCTGGTACCCAGATTGGGCTCCTTAACAAAATACGCCGTTGCAATATGAGAATCACCCAGACTGTCGTACAGGGTAATGGAAGTCGACGCCGAATAGGTATTGGCGTCGGTGGGATCGAAGACATCCACACTGAGATTACTGGCGTTGGCAGGCAAGTTTACACCAATCTCAACTTCAGCCGTGGACTGGGGTGCACCCGCAGTGTCCGGTAACTGTAATGGTGTGGTACTGGAGAGGGCTGTTGCCGTGACCGATCCATCATCGTTCACCGGAAAAACCTGCAGATATTGATTGGCGGAGTTCACCACAAAGCCGTTTTCGTCCACCCCAAAGTTGCCCGCCCGGGTGTACACACGCTCCTGGCTGATCTGATCCGGAGACAGCACGAAAAAGCCTTCGCCACTGATGGCCAGATCCAGCGCCTGGGAGGTAAAATCCAGGTTGCCCTGATCAAACAGTTGCTGCACCTGTTGTAACAGCACGCCATTACCAACCGCAGTATCGCTGTTACCGAAGGCGGAATTTGCATAAATATCACCAAATGCAGTCCGCGATCCTTTAAATCCGGTGGTCTCGACATTTGCAATATTGTTGCTGGTTACGTCCAGCTGCGCTTGCGCCGCATTCAACCCACTTAACGCAATATTAAAACCCATGACTTTCTCCTGCTATCAACGTACTTCTTGAATTTCACTGGACTCAACCTGACCAATACCATTCAGGTTAAGCAACATCCCGCCTTGATTATCCACAATACTGACACTGTTAACCCGGCTGTACACGCTGGTCACCAGCGCTTCATTCTCACCGGACAATGTCCCTTCTATCGAAATTGAATACAGTCCTTCCGGCAAAGGCTCACCCAGATTATTGGCGCCATCCCAACTGAACGGCGTTTCCGCGCTGCCGATATTCCCAAGATCACGATTTGCCACCACCTGCCCGCTGGCATCTTTCACGATCATCATTACATCTCCGGAGGCCTGGCCTTCCTCAATGGTGCCACTGATCCGGCCACCGTTTTCCAGATAGCCGACCTGCCCGGGTATCAACACTTCACGGCCCACCAGCGCCGTTGCCTGCAAGGCCTGACTCGAGCGATACATGGAACCGATATCCTGCACTGTACTATTCAGATTCTGGATACCTTCCAACGAACTGAATTGCGCCAGTTGCGCAACAAAGTCGGTTTGATCCGTGGGCTTGAGTGGATCCTGATTTTCGATCTGAGCCAGCAACAGTCGCATGAACATGTCCTTGTCCGACTGGGATTGAGATTTTTCCGTTTCCGGCTGATTACTGAATGCCAAATCACTCAATACACTGTTCGCTTGAACACCATCAATCGCCATGACTCCCCCTCCTTATCGACCCAGGCTCAATACTTGCTGCATCATCGTCTTGGCTGATGTCATCACGTCCACGTTGGTCTGAAAGGCACGTTGGGCGCTGATCATATTGGCCATCTCTTCAACCACATTCACATTGGGATAGGCTACGTAACCGTTATCATCCGCCATGGGGTGATCGGGCTCATAACGCATCTGCAACGGTGCATCGCTTTCCACCACGCCCTGCACACTCACACCGCCACCCACATCCATTTGCCTGGCGCTGAAATCAAACGGCTGATTTGACATGGCGGCTTGCAATTGGGCTTTAAAAATCGGTTCCCTGGCGCGATAAGTTTCATCCGTATTGCTGCTGACACTTTCAGCGTTGGCAATATTGGAGCTGATGGTGTTCAGGCGCACGGTCTGTGCACTCATTCCGCTACCGGCAACGTCAAATATATTCATCAAAGACATAATTAATCTCCTCGGATCGCCGACATCAGGGATTTCACTTTGCCGTTGAGAAACTCAAAGGCTGCCTGGTACTCCATGGTGTTGCGCACGAACTCGGTTTTCTCCTGTTGCGCATCCACAGTGTTTCCGTCGATTGCCGGGTTTATGGGATTGCGGAATTTCAGACCGGTGATCGTATCCGCCTGGGATACGGTGGAAAAATGGTTTGCGTCGCTGGTTTGTACCGACACCAGGTCACTTCCCTCACCCAGACGCTGCCTGAGCATTTGCTGAAAATCGATATCACGGGCCTTGTAACCGGGGGTATCCGCGTTCGCAATATTGTTGGCCAACACATTGGCTCGCTGCGAACGCAACTCCAGTGCATGCTGGTAAAGCTCCATGTGTTTGTCGATGCTGATTGCCATATCGCCCTCTTGTCTTGGATTCTGCGCCATAAAACCGGCAATTCAGAATAGGATAAGAGCAATAAAGCAACCCTTGTGCCATTGCTTCTAACAGTAACAGTTTCAATAAGTTAAGGGATTTCAGGTGAGAAATGTGACGGTAATGCGGCAAAGGATTACCGAGGGCGGCAAGCACCTACTTCTTTACGTAGACGACACCGGGTGTGTAGTAGCGGATTTCAAACAGGTCGTTCAACCCTTTGGGCGTCTCGGATCCGCCCAGAAAAAGATACCCTCCAGGCTTCAGCACCCGATGAATGTTGGTGATGATCTGTTGCTGTAGTTCGCTGGAAAAATAGATCAGAACATTACGGCAGAACACCACGTCAAATTTGCCGATGGTAATAAAGTTTTCTTTCAAGTTAATGGGGCGAAATTCAATGCGTTTGCGAATATCCGGTTTGATTTCCCAGCTGCCATCAGCATTGGCCTTAAAATGCAGGTTCAGACGCTCATCCGACATCCCCCTCTTCAGGGCCAGGGGTTCATAGATCCCTTTGCGCGCCTGATCCAGGATGCGGCTCGAAATATCCGTGGCCAGAACTCTCACCTGCTTATTGGCCAGGATCATACTACGGCGGCGCATTTCCTCAACACAGATGGAGATGGAGTAAGGCTCCTGTCCGGAGGAGCAGGCTGCACACCAGATAGCAATCTCACCCGGATTCCTGGCCAGCTCAGGCAACAGGTTGTCTTGCAGAAAAGTGAACGGATGCCGATCCCGGAACCACAGGGTCTCATTGGTGGTCATGGCATCGATGACATCCTGACGCAGGGACCGGTTTCCTGCTCGATCAATCTCACGCACCAGATCGCCCAAAGATTGAATATTCCGATCTTTCATTAACTTACGCAGACGGCTGTCGATCAGATAGTTCTTATTGTCTCCCAGCATGATACCGCAGGCAGACTCAAGATATTGACGAAACAGGAGATATTCTCCATCGCCAAAGCGAGAGTTATCACGGGAAGAAAACACCATGTCAGTATTTTGTCATCCTTGAATGAAACTATTCAGAACGCTGTTCAAGGGCTTTGCTAACACGCTCCTGAACCAGGTCAGCCAGGTTATCGGGTTTAAACTTGGCAAGAAAATTGTCTGCCCCTACCCGCTTCACCATGGCTTCGTTAAATATTCCGCTCAGTGATGTGTGCAGCAGCACATGCAAATTCTGAGTGCGGGGATCTTCCTTGATTGATGCCGTTAATGTGTAGCCGTCCATTTCCGGCATTTCGATATCGGATATCAACATGATATAACGATCCGTGATGGATTCACCTGCATCGATGATCTCACGGATATGATCCAACGCCTGACGCCCGTCCGCCACCACATGGGTTTTAACGCCGACCTTCTCGACACAGCGTTTGATCTGCTTTCTTGCCACACTGGAATCATCGGCGATCAAAACTGCCAGTTCACTGGTACTGGCCTGACTGATGGTTTCCGGCCGAATCACTTCGGCTGAAATTTCCTCATGCATGGGTGATACTTCGGACAGGATTTTTTCGACATCAATAATTTCAACGATTCGGTTGTCCAGCTCGGTTACCGCCGTCAGATAATTGCCCCGACCGGCCCCTTTTGGTGGTGGGTGAATGCTCTCCCAGTTAAGGTTGACGATACGTTCAACCGACTTCACCAGAAACCCCTGTATCGCCATATTGTATTCCGAAATAATGACAAAGCAGTTCTGGATATCATCCAGGGGCGCATTACCCATGGCCAGGTTCATATCCATAACGGATATGGTGCCACCCCGGATGTGGGCGATGCCCCGCACCACAGGGTTGCGTTGCGGGATCTGGGTTAACTTGGGACACTGCAGCACTTCGCGAACCTTGAAAACGTTGATCCCATAGATCTGATCATCGCTCAATCGAAACAACAGCAACTCCAACCGGTTCTGACCCACCAGTTGTGTTCGTTGATCGACTGTATCCAGCACCCCGGCCATATAAAACTCCGCGCTAACCGTTTTACGGCATAACCTTTGCTTGATTCACACTAACAGCCAATCCGTCAAAATGGCGGCACTTGACTGTTTTTACTCACCATTCATTCAGAATAGGTCAAATTGGATAAATGAACAGTCAGCGAGAACAAATTATGTTTTGTATTCGTCAGGGGCTCGTCATAGGGCTTTTGGGGCTGCTGAGCATCACCACTACCCAGGCCGCAAGCGGCAACATTCAAGAGCAGATCGATGAAGCCATCAACCTTTACATCAGTGAAATTCAGGATGGCAACTACCAGGAAATCAAGGTTCAGATTCAGCCTATCGACTCCCGTTTACGGTTGGCCAGTTGCAGCGAACCTCTGCACCTGAAACATCGCCCCCGCAACCGCACAGCGGGCAGACTCACCTTCAAGATCAGCTGTGATGGTGCCGACAGCTGGGCAATTCATGTCCCGGTACAGGTGCAAGCCTTTGATCAGGTGGTGGTTTCCGACATGCCCATTGCCAAGGGCACCCACCTCACCACCTCGGATCTGCGCTTGGAGTTGGCCGACGTTTCTTTGTTGTACACGGGCTATTTCAAGTCCATGACAGAGCTGGAAGGCTTTGTGGCACGCCGCCCCATTCCAGCCGAACAGATCATGAGTCCGGCGCTGGTGGACCCCGCGAAAATGGTCAATCGCGGCGAAAAGGTCATGATCATCGCCGAAGGCCCGGGGATCAGTATCCGGGCCAGCGGTAAAGCCATGGAAGATGGTGCCTACGGTGAACTGATCCGGGTCAAGAACACCAACTCCAACAAAGTGGTGGAAGGGCGTATTACTGCCCCGGGACTGATTAAAGTGAGCCTGTGAACGGCCGATATACTGGGTGGCACATTCGATAAAATTGTGTCTAAATTAGCTAAAGTTGCAGGGCTTACCGCCGATAACCAAGGTAAGAACGCAGTATTCAAGTGAAGGCGTAAAATAATGGCTATGGAAATCAATGGCTTAAACAGCAATCAAACGAATACCAATAAGGCCAGGTCCGGCCAGACGGTATCCGATGCCAATGCTGATGCCAAAAAGTCCGACCAGACCAATACCAGTCAATCTGGCGAGACCGTCAAAATCAGTGCCGAAGCGCAGGCGCTTAACCGGCTTAGCCAACAGCTGGGATCAGATGCACCGGTTAACCAGGAAAAGGTTGAGGCATTACGTGCTGCGCTTGCTGATGGCAGCTACAAAGTAGACGCCCAATCCGTTGCCCGCAAAATGCTGGAGAGCGATGCTCAGTTCTAAGCCCGGAACCCATCGCCCTCCCATTCCCTTCCCGTTCAGTCAACACTCAGTCAGCCCCCCGATCAATTGATAATTAACCAAACTCAGGCACGCTAATTGCTACTCCCTAACCATATGTCACCATGGTTGAGGAAAATGTATGTCTAACCAGATTTCCCCTAAGGCCGCACAGCAGTTGTTACAGGCAATCGAACAGGATTTCAAACTGGCCCAGTCACTGAAAGCAATCTTGCAAGAGGAAAAGTCTATCCTCGAGCAGCGGCAATACGCTGCCCATCCGGCAGTACTGTCCCGCAAGACCCAGCTTTTGATGGAACTGGATCAGGCCGACTGTATTCGCCGTCAGGTAATGGCTGACATGGGGCTGCAACTGGACAAGAGCGGATTCGAGGTTTTCGTCCGTCACATTCCCAAAACCTGGCAGGAGCGTTTCGAAACCAGTTGGCAAAACCTGTCCGACGCCATGAATACCTGTGCCCGCCTCAACCGGATCAACGGTAAAATTCTGGCCCACTCGCAGCATTCCATGGAACGCCTGATGTCCATCATAAAAGGCACGGCAAATCAGGTGTCCGTGTACCAATCCAATGGCCGCAAGAATCTGGAGGCGGCCCACCGTATGCTGGCAACTGCCTGATTTTAAAAGCCCGGGCAGTTAATCAGGGTTCTGCTAAAATACATTTAAGGTATCAATTCAGAGTACTGGAAGCGGTATGATCCACGGTTTGCTGGATAAGCTGTTCGGTCATGAAGACAAACCGAAAGACGGCTCTCCCAAGAACATCAAACACGATCGCAACGAAATCGGAAGCTTACTGACCCTGTATCAGGATCAGAATCACCTGATGACAGCCATGATCATGAATGCCGGGCAGCGCAAGATTGCCAAGCTCAGCACGGGCATCGTGTCGGTGGATGAAGCGGGCCAGCTGTTCGTAACCGATGAGTTCCACCCCAGCGATCCAAACCCGTTATTAAGCGAAGGGATTACGGTTCAATTCTCGTTAACCCACCACGGTGTGCGCCACCAGTTTAACGCTGTGCACCTGCAAACCCAATCCACACCTGAGGGCGCCCGTCATCTTTTCAGGTTTCCTAAGGGCATAGAACAGATTCAACTGCGGGATGCCTTCCGCGTGAAGCTGAGTCAGGCCCACCCCATTAAAGTCACCCTGACCCACGCCGAGCACGCCGCCATCACCGGTACGTTGGCGGACCTGTCGGCCAGTGGTATGCGGGTGCGAATCGAAGGCCTGGTCACCCCCAAGCCGGTGCGGGGGGAAACCTACAGTTCCTGTCATTTGGTGCTCAGTGACGGCCACCCCATTGTGTGCGGCGCGCGCCTGATGCACTGGCAATACGATCCTGACCTGAGAGTTTCCTACCTGGGTGTTCATTTTGAGAACCTGGATGGCAATACTCAGCGGGCCCTGAACCGGTATCTGACCGAGCTACAACGCAAACAACGCCAGCTCAGCTAATCAGTGGTTGCCGCCTCCGGGGGGCAGCCATTGAGGCAAATGCCGCCGCAAATCATCAGCTGTGTCGATATCCCAACGCTCAGCCAACACATGGAAATCACAACCACCTGCCAGCAAACGCTCCAGGGTCAGCCCCATTACCTCAGGGGTACCCCAGGGCATATCCCGAAACAGAAACGGCACCGGCTGGGTGGCCCCCACCAGCACATAACCACCATCACTGGCCGGCCCCACGACCACCGTCGATTGTTGCAGGGCCGTAAACGCAGCCTGCACATAACCGGCATCGATGGATGCCGCATCGGCGCCGACGATCACCACCCGATCATGACGGGCCAGGCCATGGCGCAATGCAAAGTCCATGCGGGTTCCCAGGTTCTGTCCCTGCTGCAGACAACAGTCCACGCCCAAAGCTTCGAAATACCCCAAGGCCCGGGCATCCGTGGTCCACACTTCCACGGCGCCCACATTCGACTGCAACGCCATGGCGATCATGTGCTCACACAAACGCCGATGCAGCTGCAGTGCAAAGGCTTTGCCATGTGTTTTCGCAATCCGGGTTTTCACCTGGCCGATGACCGGGGCCTTGGCAAATATCTGTAACAACATAACCCTATCCGTAATACCACTGATGCAGCCGCTGCGGACTGACACCCACCCGAAAGGCCAGGCGCAACCACCACATCAACAAGACGGTTCGCACCACTCCGTGTTTCGTCCAACGGCGTGCCGACGTTATGACGGGGCCCTTAAAACAAACCGGTGCCTGAAACTTACGGGCTCGCAAAGAGAAATCCACATCCTCCATCAGCGGATAATCAGTGAAGCCTTGCAGCTGATGGAAAAATTCCGCCCGCATAAACAATGTTTGGTCGCCGGTGCACACGCCAGTCAGCGCCGAGCGTCGGTTGATAAACCAGGAAATCACGGAGTACGCCCGGCCGGGATGATCGAGGGCAACATTAAAACGCCCCCAGAGCCCATGCCCCGACAGAAATTGTTGCATCTGAAGATTGAATGACTCCGGCAGCCAGGTGTCCGCGTGTAAAAAAACCAACAAAGGACCTGCGGACACAGCAGCGCCGGCATTCATCTGCCGCGCGCGACCGGATTCCGAAACCACAACAGTGACAGGAAAGCGCGCCAACAGTGCCCGGGTGTTGTCAACACTGCCGCCGTCACATACCACCACCTGCCAGCGGTTTTCCAACTTTACCAACAAATCCGCAAGCCAGTATTCCAAGCCCTGCGCTTCATTTAATACGGGAACAACAACCGTACCCAGGCAGCTTTCCGACATGGCCTATCAGTCCAGGGCCCCGCCACAACTACTGCCCTGACCTGCAGTACAGCCAAAGCAATGGTCAGCCACCACCACCGGATTACCGCTGAGATCAGCCTGGAGTAAATCGGTCAGATGCCGACCACCGCCGCGGTGCTGCAATGGTATATTCAACATTTGGTTGAAGTCGCAATCGTATAAATATCCCTGCCAATCCACACTAATGGTGTTGCGGCACATCAAGCCCGTGAGGTTACCCGCATTGAAGCTACTGCGTAGCAATCCCATATACTCTTCGAATTGACCTTTGGAGACCAGCATGCTGCCAAAACGACTGATGGGCATGTTGGCGAGGGTTAACAAGCTGTTGAACTGAATATCAAACTCTGCGGCAAGCCTTTCCTTGTACTGCTGCTCCAGAGCCTGTTGTGATGGTGGTAAAAACGCACCGCCGGGATTGTAGACCAGATCCAGAATCAGCCCACTGCCCTGCCTGCCGTAGCCCAGGGCATTCAATGTTTTCAAGCCTTCAATCGAGCCTTCGAACACCCCCTTGCCCCGCTGGGAGTCAACATTCTGCTCACTGTAACAAGGCAGTGACGCCACAACCCGAACCCCCTGGGCCGCCAGAAAATCCGCCAGGCTTTCCTGCCCGGGCTCCTGCAGAATCGTCAGGTTACAGCGATCAATCACCTCCACCCCTTCTGCCCGGGACTGCTCTACCAACCACCTGAAATGAGCATTCAACTCAGGCGCGCCACCGGTCATATCCAGCACTGCGGGCCGGCGTTTACGCACCACTTCCAACACTTGCTGAGCAGTATGCCAGGACATCTCTTCCGTGCGCTTGGGCCCGGCGTTGACATGACAGTGCGTACAACTGAGATTGCAGCGGTAGCCCAGATTGACCTGTAGAATTTCCAGATTCCCCCGTTGCACCGGCGGAAAATCGGTAGTGGAGCGAAATAGTAGTGGTCTGGTGTCAATCATTCTGATATTCCCTGCTGCGGCATTGCCCATCTTAAAACAAAAAACCCGTGGCCTACAGTCAGCACCACGGGTTTTATGACGGACGAAATGTCGTTTCGTTACACAGACAAGGATATAAAACGCTTCAGGTGATAATCCCCATTGCCAAAAAGGGTATTGATTACATTGATGCGTTTCAGGTACATACCCACGCTCATTTCGTCGGTCATTCCCATGCCGCCAAATATCTGTATGGCTTCATGGGCCACCTTCTGGCCCTTCACAGCCACTGCGTACTTCAACGCCGACACGTTTTTGCTGAAATCGGCATCCCCGGCCTTGTGGCTCATCACCGCTCTTAATAGCAGTGATTTGCACTCTTCATGCATGGTAAACATGTCCACCATGCGATGTTGTAGCGCCTGAAAAGCCGAAATCGGAACCCCGAACTGCTTACGGTTCTGACTGTACTCAACGGTTTCCCTGTACAGCTTTTCCATCATACCCACCGCTTCCGCGGCCAACGCCACCGCGGCTTCATCCGCAATACTTTCCAATGCCGGCACTGCCGCGCCATCCATTCCCAGCAACGCAGCAGCAGGCACTTTAACGTTGCTCAAGGTCAGCTCGGCCGCACGATGTCCATCCAATGTGGGAAAGTCCTGCCGTTCAATACCATCGCTGTCGGCCGGTACCAGGAACAGGGATACACCTTCGCGATCACGGGAATCGCCGGCAGCACGGGCCGAAACAATAAAGGTGTCTGCACTGCCGCCATGCAAGACCATGGCTTTGGCGCCATTGAGTTGGTAACCCTCTGCGCTGCTGGTGGCAGTGGTTTGCACGTCGAATAAGTCAAATCGGGATTGCGGTTCCACCGCCGCCAGCGCGAGCTTGCGGCTGCCATCAATAATGCCGGCCAGAATCTCGCTTTTCTGCTCTGCATTGCCCACCTTGGCCAATAGGCCACCGGCAATCAGTACAGTGGAAACATAGGGCTCAACCACCAGGCCTTTGCCAAATTCCTCCATCATGATCATGGTTTCAACGGCACCGCCGCCAATACCACCATCTTCTTCGGAAAACGGCACACACAACCATCCCAGCTCGGCAAAGGTCTGCCAGGTGGCAGCATCAAAGCCACCGTCCATCGCGCAGTGCTTTTTTCGGGTTTCATAATCGTAATCGTTCTGAATGAACCGGCTCACACTGTCTTTCAGTAATGTCTGTTCTTCGCTGTAATTAAAATTCATGGTTCCACCTATAATCCCAACACCATTTTCGCGATGATATTTTTCTGCACTTCATTAGAGCCGCCATAAATGGTGGCTGCTCTGCCGTACAGGTATTTGGTGGAAATCGGCGCTGCGTAGTCGTTACCCACGCCCTGCCCCAGGGCATGTGCGTAGTAGCCACAGGCTTCAACCGACAGTTCGGCAACCGCCTGTTGTATTTCCGTGCCTCTGATCTTCAGTATGGAGGATTCCGGCCCGGGGGCACCGCCATCGGCCACGCTGGCAATGGCACGCAACTCAGTGTATTCCAATGCCATCAGGTCCACTTCAATCCGGGCCAGTTTGGCACAAAACATCTCATCTTCAATCAGCGGTTTACCAGCGGAAATCTCCTGAGCTGCAATTTGCTTCAATCGCTCAATTGCTCTTTTCGACTGTGGAACTCCGGCAATGGCGGTACGCTCGTGGGTAAGCAGATATTTCGCGTAGGTCCAGCCTTTGTTTTCTTCACCGATACGGTTGGCCACAGGAACCTTGACGTTGTCGAAAAATACTTCATTCAAAGAATGCTGATTATCAATGGAGTCAATTTTACGAACTTCGATTCCCGGTGTGTTCATATCAATCAACAGGAAAGAGATGCCCTCCTGCTTTTTGGCATTGCCATCGGTGCGCACCAGGCAGAAAATCCAATCCGAATGCTGGGCATAAGTGGTCCAGATTTTCTGACCATTCACAATATAGTCATCGCCATCACGCTCGGCTCTGGTCTGCAGCGCGGCCAAATCCGAGCCGGCACCGGGCTCAGAATAGCCCTGACACCACCAAACGTTACTTTGCAGGATATCCGGTAAAAAGCGTGCCTTCTGCTCTTCATTGCCAAAGGTGTAAATCACCGGGCCCACCATTTTCAGGCCAAATGGCACCAGTGTGGGCGCACCGGCTTCCGCGCACTCATTTTCAAAGATAAACTTCTGCGTGATGCTCCAGCCGGTACCGCCGTATTGGGTTGGCCAGCTAGGGGCAATCCAGCCCTTTTCATACAGAATTTTCTGCCATTGCACGATGGTATCTTTATCGATATACCCACCCACCACAGCACGCTTGAACCGATCGGACAGCTTCTCTTTCAGGAACGCGCGCACTTCGTCACGAAACGCAACATCATTGGGAGTCAGTTGAATGTCCATTCCTATCCTCTGTTGTTATCAAAAAATCCGCTCATGCAGACCTTATAGCGACTTATCAGTGTATGCGACACCACATGGAGCGTCACTGACCAAAATTGCCAGATTTTTGGCCTGGACAATCCCCACCGAAACAGATACTTACCCCCTTTAGGGTAGATTAACCCGGTGTAAGCCGTTAAAATCCCGCCAATCTTGACAGACCGCCCTTAGCTCAGCTGGATAGAGCGTCCCCCTCCTAAGGGGAAGGTCTCAGGTTCGAATCCTGAAGGGCGGGCCATTTTAAGCATCCCCATGATCTTTCAGGCCTTTCTCCGGTACGCACTAAGCATTAGTATTGTCGCAGGTACCCTCAAATGATCGAGATGCAATGGACTTTACTGCAGTTAACAGCCCAGCCATCTGGTTGACCTTAAAACTGGCCCTGATGACCACGTTCATCCTGCTCCTGTTGGCCACGCCTTTGGCCTGGTGGCTGGCCAACACCAGCAGCCGCAGCAAAGGCATGATTGCCGCACTGGTGGCCATGCCCCTGGTGTTGCCCCCCAGCGTGCTGGGCTTCTATCTTCTGCTGGTGATGGGCCCCCAAGGGCTGGTTGGGCAGATAACCCAATGGCTGGGCGCCGGACTGCTGCCGTTTACTTTCCCCGGTCTGGTGTTTGCTTCCGTGATTTACTCACTGCCGTTTTCCGTGCAACCCATCCAAAGTGCGTTTGAGCAATTGGGCAAGCGCCCCATGGAAGCCGCTTCCACACTCAGGGCATCGCCACTGGACCGGTTCTTTACCATTGCTCTGCCACAGGCTAAACCGGGGTTATTGACCGCCATGGTGCTGACGTTTGCACATACCGTGGGAGAATTCGGTGTGGTACTGATGCTGGGAGGGAACATAGAAGGCGAAACACGGGTGCTTTCGGTGGCCATCTATGATCATGTGGAGGCCTTGGAATACTCCAAGGCACATCTGCTGTCTGCCGGGTTGATCGCCTTTTCCTTTACCGTGCTGCTGCTCCTGCAGCGTCTTAACAGTAAACGCCGGTGGCAGCCCATATGAGCGCCATTGAGTTTCAGTTTCTGGTACAGCGGGATGATTTTACCCTGCAGGTAAACAGTCAGCTCCCGGCCCAAGGAATAACGGCCCTGTTCGGGCCGTCCGGTTCTGGTAAAACCACCTTATTGCGCTGTATCGCCGGGCTGGAAAAAAGTACCGATGCCAAACTGATCGTCAGTGGAAAGCCGTGGCAGAACCAAACCACTTTTCTCGCTCCTCATCAACGGCCCATTGGTTACGTATTCCAGGAAGCGAGCCTCTTTTCTCATCTCTCCATCAGAAAAAACCTACAGTATGGTTGGAAGCGCATTGCCCCGTCGCAACGCACTGTGCGCTTTGAAGAGGTGATTTCACTGCTGGGTATCGATGGTTTTCTGCAACGTTACCCGCACCAGCTCTCCGGCGGCCAACGCCAGCGCGTGGCCATTGCCCGTGCATTATTGACCAGCCCCGCGTTATTGTTAATGGATGAGCCGCTTTCAGGGCTTGATCTTGAAAGTAAGCAAGAAATATTGCCTTATCTGGAACGGTTGCATGACGAAACCAGTCTGCCCATTCTTTATGTCAGCCATGCTCCGGATGAAGTGGTGCGGCTGGCCGATCATCTGGTACTGATGGAAAACGGCAGCATTCAGGCCCAGGGTGACTTGAATTCGTTGCTAACCCGTTCTGATCTGCCCCTGTCAAAACTGGATGAAGCCAGCACTGTTTTACAGTGCCGGGTAGCATCCCATGATGAAACCTACCACGCCACCTATGTCGCCATCGACAACACCGGCCTCAATCAGAAGCTGCTGGTATCCTACAAACCCATGCCGGTTGACCATCCGGTACGGGTCAGAATCCTGGCTCGGGATGTTAGCCTGGCATTGCAGATGCAGGATCAAACCAGCATCAGCAACATTCTGCCCGCCAGGGTGGTGGAAATATTTCCCAGTGCCACCCCCTATCAGGTGATGGTCAAACTGGACATCGGCGGCCAGTTTATTCTTTCGAAGATCACCAGGCGATCGGAAGCAGTGCTGGGTATCGAAAAAAACAAGTTGGTTTATGCCCAGGTGAAATCCGTGGCCTTGATGCGCTAATTCGAAGGCACCCTATCCAGCCGCGCCAATAACCCACCCAGAAAGCAACCGGTCAGCAAGCCACTCAGGTGAGCCTGATTGGCCATCGGCATGATATTGGTAAAGCCCAACGCCAGCGCGATCAACATAAACACCATCAGCCCTTTGGGTAAACGAAAGGGCGGTGCCGGGCTGAAACGTTCGTAGAACCACAAATCCCCCAACACGCCGTACACCACACCCGACAGCCCACCAAACCGGTTGCCGGTCCACAAAAACTGCACCAGATTGGAGATCACCGCGCAGATCAGAAACAGGGAAAACAACCGCACCGACCGTTGTGTGCGTTCCACCATACCGCCAAAGACCCACCAGGCACTCATGTTGAACAGAAAATGGAAAATACCAAAATGCACAAACGCCGGTGTAATCCAGCGCCACAGTTCAGCGCTGCTGGCAATGCTACGCAGGCTGCTGAAAAACATGAACGGCGCCCGGGCGGCGCTATCCATACCCTGCGCGGTCAGCAGGTACACCACCAGACTGATTACTATAACCGTTTTTGTGACCACGCCACTCAGTTGCATAATGCGCGAGAAGGTTAATCCACGATACAAACCAGACAGCTTCTCTGCCTGCGTGGTATCTTCATCCAGCAACCAGGAAGCCTGCCGGTAACGCTCATGATTGGGTTCATCAAGAAAGCGCTGTAATTCCTCCTGGGCCTGCGCTACCTGTTCGTCGCGATCAATGAAGATATTGGCCCCATCGTCCCGGATCTGCGCTGAAGCGGACACACCCAGACTTTTAAGATAATCCACAAAAGCCTGGGCATAACGGGGATGGCGGATAAAGGTAAGATGATGCATCAGAGCGTTTTCAGGACCTCGATAACATCGTCATGATGCGTCTTGGTTTTCACCTTGTCCATAACATGCTTGAGGCGTCCATCCTTACCGATGATGAAGGTGGTGCGCAGAATCCCCATAAACTCGCGCCCCATAAACTTTTTCAGCCCCCAGACACCGTACTTCTCGGCAATGGTTTTGTCTTCATCCGACAGCAAATCAAAATTCAACTCCTTCTTCTCCATAAAGCTCTGCAGCTTTTTCACCGGATCCGGACTCACCCCCAGCACCACCGTGTCCAGTTTGGCAAACTCCTTTTTGGCATCCCGGATACCACAGGCCTGGGTGATACAGCCCGGCGTCATGGCTTTGGGGTAGAAATAAAGCACAACATTTTTTTTACCTTTGTAATCTTTCAGGCTGACCTTATCTCCATTCTGGTTCACCAGAGTGAAAGCTGGCGCCATATTTCCCACCTTCGGGAATGCCATAGTTTGTCTCCTGTTCAGCAATAGCTAGAAATCATCGAACACTTCTCGAAAAGAAGCATAATTGACTTACAATACAGGGATCAACCAAGGAGGTCGATCTTGTCTAGTGAAATCAAAGCACCGTTTGGCGTGATGCTGGTGAATCTTGGAACGCCGGAAAATCCGGATGCCGCCAGCGTGCGAAAATACCTGGCACAGTTTCTCTCCGATCCACGGGTGATACGAGTACCACGCCTGCTCTGGTGGTTGATTCTTCATGGCATCATACTCCGCTTCCGGCCGGCTAAAGTAGCCCGGCTGTATCAGACCATCTGGACCGATGAGGGTTCCCCCCTCATGTGCATCAGCCGTAAACAAGAGGCCGCATTACAGGCACAGCTTGAACACAGCACCGGGCAGCGCATTCCGGTGCAGCTTGCCATGAGCTACGGCGAGCCCAGCCTGACCACCGCTGGACGTAAACTGGCGGCCAGCGCCGTAGAGCGTATCATCGTACTGCCGTTGTATCCGCAATATTCATCATCGACCACCGCCGCGGTATTTGATGGACTGGCCAACGCCCTCAAGCCCTGCCCGGACATTCCTGAACTGATTTTCATACGAGACTACTGGGCCCGTGAAGATTATTTACAAGCCCTGGCAAACAGTGTTCAGGAATTCTGGGACGAACACGGTAAACCAGACCGCCTGCTGCTGTCGTTCCATGGCATTCCCCAGCGCTACGAAGACACGGGGGACCCCTACCCCAGCCTGTGCCGCAAAACCGCCGCGGCTGTCGCCTCCCGCTTGGGGCTGGCGGATGATCAATGGTCGGAAAGCTTTCAATCCCGCTTCGGTCGCGAAGAGTGGGTCAAACCCTATACCGATGTACTGCTGGAACAATGGGGCAACGACGATAGCATTCAGCGCGTGGATGTGATCTGCCCGGCCTTCGCGGCGGACTGCCTGGAGACCCTGGAGGAAATAGAAGAGCAGAACAAGGTGACTTTCCTGGAAGCGGGGGGCAAAGCCTACCACTACATTCCCTGTCTCAATGATCGCCCCGATCACATTACCATGCTCAGTGACCTGATACTGGAACGCGCCAAAGCCTGGCTCTGAGCGTGACAACCGGTGAATTCTGGCTACGCTTACTGTATCAATTAATCACTTTATATCAGTGTTTTAGCGTTAGCGCATGGAACTAGAAGGATTCTCGCAGCTGGAAAAAATCGCTGAGGGCGGCATGGCCGTCCTGTACCGGGGCATTCAGACCTCCCTGGGGCGTCCGGTTGCCATTAAAGTCATGAAAGGCGCCCTGTCCGGTACCCCGGAAGCCCACGAGATGTTTGAGTGGGAATCCAGAATCGTGGCTCGCCTGGACCACCCCCATATTATTCGCGTCATTGATCGTGGCCTGACCTCCGACGAAATGCCCTATTTTGTCATGGACTACGTGGAAGGCCTGACCCTCAAGGACGCAATGAAAAGCAACAAGCTTTCGGATCGCCGCAAACTCCGCATTATCATGCAGGTAGCGAAAGCCTTGGGCTACGCTCACAAGAACAACGTGATTCACCGGGATATCAAGCCGGGCAATATCCTGTTGGACCGGGAGGGCAACGCCAGGGTGGTGGATTTCGGCATCGCCCGGCTCTCGGAGGATACGGAAGTCTCCAGCGTGCGCGAGGAAGGCATGACCGTGGGCACACCGGCCTACATGGCCCCGGAGCAAAAGCGGGGAGCCGCCTTTACCAGTTCCGCCAGTGACATTTATTCCCTGGGGGTCATCATGTACCTGATGCTGGCCGGCAAACTGCCGAAAGCAGGCTACCCCGCCCCTTCCCATTTCAATGCCAAAATTCCTTCCTCCCTGGACAAGATCACCATGGCCTGTCTGGCGGACGATCCGGACCGGCGCCCCAGCGCGGACAAACTGGTGGCCCTGTTACTGAAAGCACTGAAGGGGGCCCACCTCAAGAAAGAGCAAAAAGCTCAGGCACAGGAAACCTTTAAAGATCCCAAAGAAAAGTTCCGTCTGTTGGATGTGATTCGGGAAACCCCGTATGGCAGTGTCTGCCTGTATGAGAACCGGGAAGATCAGTCGCTGATGGTGCTGAAAAAGCGCGTGGGTAATTTCAAAGGTTATAACGAATCGGAAATACTATCCCGCATCAAACACCGCAACATCATTAACGTGCGGGGAGTAAGCCGCAATGACCGCTTGTTCATTACCATCCTGGAATACCTGTCCGGCGGCAGCCTGCAGAGCAGAATGGCCCATTCCATGTCCGTGGATGAGTTCATGCTGGTGGCAGATCAGATTTGTGACGCCCTGATCTTTGCCCACAGCAATCGTATCGTCCACGGCAACCTGCGCCCTCATAACATCCTGTTTGACGAGATGAACACCGTAAAGGTGATGGATTTCGGCTTTGAGCCCCACTACGAAGAAGCGTTGGAAGAAAACTGGTACAAGCCACCAGGGGAGCCTGCCTCACCACAGGCCGACGTGTTTGCAGCGGGTGTCATCTTCTATCAATTGCTCACCGGTTCACTGCCGGAGTGGAAACGCGGCCTGCTGCAACCCGGAGAGGCGTTTGCGGACATTCCACAGCATTTGCGCACGGTCATCAAAGCCATGCTCTGCCTGGAGAGCAATGTCCGTGTGCAGACCTTCGAAGAAGTAAAAAAATGCCTGCACATGGTCGAGAGCGAAGCAGACGAGAAAACCAAAACCAAAATCCAGAAGAAAGCGCCCCAACCCCGTCGTCGCAGCCCCTTGCGCAGCGTGGCGCTGGCTACTGCATTTTTACTGCTGCTGGGGGTCAATGGGGTAATTTACATGTGGATCTTTATGAACAAGGGGGCAGACCACCCCAGCATGGCCAATATCATGCAATCACTGGGTTTAAGGGCGGGAGACAACAGAACAAAAGGGTCAACACAGAACGAAGAGGAATTTGTCATGCAGAAGGTTGAAAAGACAAAACCGAATTAGCATTGTTTACTTGATGACCTCTTCACAATTCCTAAAAGTGTGATAGCTTAGCCGTTTGTGTATAGTCGATGCAGTCAGGAAGATTGCGTCCATCTCCCACTGGAGGGTGCCATGATCGATTACGAACTAACCGATCTTTTAATCGAACTGGAAGAAATTCAACAGGATCGATTTCTAAACAAGGCTCGCGGCCAGCAAGTTGTTGATTTATTGGCTTTTTATGAGATCCCACAAACCTTGTACACGTTACGCCAAGAGCCCCAGAATGGGCGTGAACCCCATCAATGCCGACGCAAGATTGCCCTGTTTGACTTCGCTCACGTACCACCGGAATGCAAGCCCCAACTGATCGAATGCCTGTTCATGATCGGCCATTCGCCGGAGTTTATTGCCGAAGCCCTGGGTGAAGACATACGGGCAGTGGCGGAGTCGTTGCGGTCGGTGGTGGACGAAAACCGGGCCAAGAAAGCCGCAGACCTGCGCAAGAATCCGCAGCGGTTCCGCTTGGTGAAAACCTGATCCGCTGTCTTTACTGATGCAATAAAAAAGCCGGCAGTCCAGCCGGCTTTTTTGCGTCAGGACAGCCTATGGAATGACCGTCCGCTCGCCCAGTTGCATTACCCGCCCACGTAGTTCAAGAGAATACCGGCCGCCACCGCCGAGCCGATGACACCGGCCACATTGGGGCCCATGGCGTGCATTAACAGGAAGTTCTGTGGATTCGCTTCCAGCCCAACCTTATTGGATACCCGCGCAGCCATAGGCACAGCAGATACACCAGCAGAGCCGATCAGAGGGTTAATGGCCTGCTTGGATACCTTGTTAAGCAGTTTAGCCATCAGCACCCCGCACCCCGTACCAATACAGAAGGCCGCCATACCCAACACCAGAATCCCCAGTGTTTCGGCCACTAGAAATGAAGAGGCGCTCAGCTTGGAGCCCACCGACAGGCCCAGCCCAATGGTTACAATGTTGATCAGTGCGTTCTGAGCGGTATCACTCAGGCGATCCACCACGCCACACTCACGCATCAGATTACCAAAGCAGAACATCCCCAGCAGTGGCGCTGCATCAGGCAACAGCAGTGCCACCAGCACCAGAATCAAGATTGGGAAAATAATCTTCTCCGCCGACGATACAACCCGCAACTGCTCCATCTTGATTTTGCGTTCGGCTTCTGTTGTCAGCGCGCGCATGATCGGTGGCTGAATCAAAGGCACCAGAGCCATGTAAGAATAAGCCGCCACTGCAATGGCCCCCAGTAAATCCGGCGCCAGCTTACTGGTGACGTAAATGGCGGTAGGGCCATCCGCACCGCCGATGATACCGATGGAGGCAGCATCAGCCAGGGTGAAGTCGATCCCAATCCCCAGGCTGGTCAACGCCAACGCGCCCAACAAGGCGGCAAAAATACCGAACTGGGCGGCAGCCCCCAACAACAGGGTACGTGGATTTGCCAGTAACGGGCCAAAGTCCGTCATGGCACCAACCCCCATGAATATCAACAGGGGAAACAGACCCGTGGTCAAACCCACACTGTAGATGAGATAGAGAATCCCGTCCGCATGGCCTGCCGCTTTCACCGTATGGCTCACCTGGTCGTGCAACGCAGGTTCAGCGCCATACCAGGCGTTCTTCACCTGGGAGGCCGTGGCATCCGCCGCCAGGCCGAGCATGGACTTCACACTGTCCACCAACGCAGCATCGCCGTAATACAGAGCATGCTCCAGGGCAGAGTCCGCCATCCCGGCCAACGGAATATTCGACAGAATGCCACCCACCCCGATGGGCACCAGCAACAGTGGCTCAAAGCCCTTTTTAATCGCCAGCCAAAGCAACACCAGGCCCACCAGAATCATAACAGCCTGGCCAATCTCCAGGTGATAGATACCGGTGCTGTGCCAAAGCTTTACTAAGTTATCCATGATTTACGCCCCGATTAACCGATGGACAGCAAGGTGTCGCCCACTTTCACGGCATCACCCTCTTTCACTGTAATGGAGGTGACCGTTCCGGATTTGGCTGCCCGCACTTCGGTTTCCATTTTCATGGCTTCCAGGATCACAATGACATCCCCCTCTTGAACCTGCTGCCCGACGGACACCTTCACCTTGAAGATATTTCCGGCCAACGGCGCGGGTACGGGTTCGCCAGCAGAGGTCGCGGGTGCCGGTGCCGCCGGGGCTGATGACGCCGCTGCAACATTGCTGATGTCGCCGCCATCGGTCACCTGCACCACATAGGACTGCCCATTGACGGTAACGGTGTACACCCCGCTGTCGGTGGCTGGGGTAGCAGGGGTTGCCGCCGCTGCCGGGGCAGGCTCCGCCCCGGTGGGTGCAGGCTCAAATGCAGCCGGATTGTTTCGGTTATCAAGAAACTTCAAACCAATCTGCGGGAACAATGCGTACGTCAGCACGTCATCCACTTCATCGGCAGCAAGCTGGATATTCTTTTCGCCGGCAATCTTTTTCAACTCCGTGGTCAGCTTGTCCATTTCAGGCTCAAGCAAATCAGCGGGGCGGCAGGTAATGGCCTCTTTGCCTTCCAGCACCCGTTCCTGCAACGCTTTATTGAATGGGGCGGGAGCGGCACCATACTCGCCTTTCAAAACCCCGGCGGTTTCTTTGGAGATGCTCTTGTAGCGTTCACCGGTCAGCACATTCAGTACCGCCTGCGTGCCCACAATCTGGGAGGTGGGTGTAACCAGGGGGATAAAACCCAGATCTTCCCGCACCCGCGGAATCTCCGCCAGCACTGCATCCAGCTTGTCGCCGGCCCCCTGCTCTTTAAGCTGGCCTTCCATGTTGGTAAGCATTCCGCCTGGTACCTGGGCCACCAGAATACGGGAATCAACACCACGCAAGGCGCCTTCAAACTGCGCGTACTTCTTGCGGACTTCCCGGAAATAGCCGGCTATCTCTTCCAGTAAATGAATATCCAGACCGGTATCACGCTCCGTTCCTTCCAGAATGGCAACCACCGCTTCCGTGGGAGAATGCCCATAGGTCATACTCATGGACGAAATCGCCGTATCCACGTTATCAATCCCCGCTTCGGCGCACTTGAGTGCCGTAGCGGTGGACATGCCCGTGGTGGCGTGGCACTGCATGTGCACCGGAATATCCAGGGATTCCTTCAGGCGGCTCACCAGCTCAAACCCCACGTAGGGTTTCAACAAACCGGCCATGTCCTTGATGCAAACTGAATTGGCGCCCATATCCTCAATGGTCTTGGCCATGTCCACCCACATATCGATGGTGTGAACCGGGCTCACTGTGTAGGAAATGGTGCCCTGGGCATGCTTGCCCTGCTTGAGCACCGCCTGGATGGCGGTTTCCAGGTTACGGGGGTCATTCATGGCATCGAACACACGGAATACATCCACGCCATTGACAGCCGCCCGTTCAACAAACTTGCTCACTACATCATCAGCATAGTGCCGGTAGCCCAACAGGTTCTGCCCGCGCAGCAGCATCTGCTGGGGGGTATTGGGCATCGCTTTCTTTAATAATCGAATTCTTTCCCAGGGGTCTTCACCCAAGTAACGAATACAGGCATCGAAGGTGGCGCCACCCCAGGATTCAATAGACCAGAAGCCCACCTTATCCAGTTTTTCAGCAATGGGTAGCATGTCATCAATGCGCATGCGGGTTGCAAACAGGGATTGATGCGCATCACGCAGGACGACATCCGTAATACCTAAAGGTTTTTTTGCCTGACTCATGGGAACTGGCCTTTTTGTGGTTTCTGCTTAACTCTGGAATCAATTCGCTACTTGTGGCGCGAACGATGCCGGTGTATTGCGGCTGCGATAACAGCCATCAACGGACCGTCGTTAGCCTGGGACGGCTGCTGAACGGTTGGAGCGGGTGTTGAGGGAAGTTCGGATTCTGGCAGAAATTTGGAAATCAATGACGACATGACGCTGGTAGCCAATACCAGCAACACCAGGAACGAAAACACCGCCCCCATTCCGATTGCCATCAGGTTGACACCTTCCCACAGCAAATTGCTCATATTCTCGCCTCGTGTTTGGTTACACCTAATGCTGTGGCTTGATCGCCCGGGTCATGGCGCCCTGTTTGAAGCGCAGCGACCCGGCAGGACCCTGGGTCCACAAACTGCGCAAATTTACCGTTAATACCTACCCATAGCAACCTGAAGCCGGCAAAAAGGGCCGTAAAACCCGCCCTTTTTCACCCTTGCGCCACATAGCCTGAAAGCGCTGAAAATGGCAGAAAAATCAATGGCAGCACAGACTTTCGACGCCACTTTCAATGACCCATGAGTCTGCCTGTCACTGCAGCATAGCACTGGCAGCATGCCTGTAGGAAATAGCGGGAAGAAACAAGAACAGCTGCGGAATCGCAGCTAAAAAAAAGAGGCTGTATTGCTACAGCCTCTTTTCGGTATATGGCGCGCCCGGCACGATTCGAACGTGCGACCGCCTGGTTCGTAGCCAGGTACTCTATCCAGCTGAGCTACGGGCGCGTGGGTGATGCATTCTACGTAACAGGCTTTTTATGTCAATCAAAAATGATAACTAATTAATCAACTTAGCGGGCATTCACCCGACACTGCAACCTGCTAACACGTCTACATCGATTCAGGTTTGATGCGGCCCGGGTGCTCGCCCGGGCCGCCCTGAATAATGGCGGAGAAGGAGGGATTCGAACCCTCGATACGGGATAAACCGTATACTCCCTTAGCAGGGGAGCGCCTTCAGCCTCTCGGCCACCTCTCCAAAACGTGCGCGAAATGTTACTCGTTTTTTATCAAAATTCCTAGCCCAAATCGCTGATTTTGATAGAAATTACCCTAATCACCAGCAAAAGCAAAAAAAGCGATGGCCAGCATCGCTTTTTTCCAGGCTATCAAGATGTTACATGTCGTCGTGGTCTGAAGTCTTCTCACGCTGGATGCGCTGATAAATTTCTTCCCGGTGCACCGCCACTTCTTTTGGGGCGTTAACACCAATTCGCACTTGATTGCCTTTTACACCCAGCACGGTAACGGTCACTTCGTCGCCGATCATCAAGGTTTCGCCCACACGGCGAGTCAAAATTAGCATGTCCTTCTCCTGTAAATACTGCTCCCAGACAATTCCGGCTGCTGATCCGGTCTTATCCACTTCCGCATACCCAAACCTAATCTAATTATTGACCAGGTTTTAAATTTTGGTAGCACTGCAAAGGGATTTATTTGGGTTAGTTTTAAAATTTACGTGGCTTCGTGCGGATCTTTATCCAGATTGAAGCCATTGTGAAGCGCCCGAACTGCCAGTTCCAGATACTTTTCTTCGATTACCACCGATATCTTGATCTCAGATGTAGAGATCATCTGAATATTGATGGACTCTTCAGCCAGTACCTTGAACATTCTGCTCGCCACACCGGCATGGGAACGCATTCCCACCCCAACCATGGACACCTTGGCGACGGAAGCATCTGACTGTACTTCCTTGGCCCCAATCTCTGAAGCAATACCCTTCAGCACATTGGTGGCCTTTTCCATTTCGTTTTTGTGGACCGTGAAAGTGAAATCGGTGGTGTTATCCGCACCCACGTTTTGCACGATCATGTCCACTTCTATATTGGCGTCTCCCACGGGGCCCAAAATTCGGTAGGCCGCACCCGGGATATCCGGTACACCGCGTACAATGATCTTGGCTTCATCGCGGTTAAATGCAATTCCCGAAATAACTGGTTGTTCCATGGGATCCTCTTGATCAACGGTAATTAGCGTGCCCGGGCCGTCTGCAAAACTGGACAGCACCCGGAGTGGTACATTGTACTTGCCGGCAAACTCCACAGACCGAATCTGCAACACCTTTGAGCCCTGACTGGCCATTTCCAGCATTTCCTCAAAGGTGATCTGGTCCAGGCGCCGAGCGTTGCTCACCACCCGGGGATCGGTGGTGTAAACGCCGTCAACATCGGTGTAAATCTGGCATTCATCCGCCTTTAACGCCGCCGCCAGCGCGACCCCGGTGGTATCCGATCCACCTCGCCCCAAAGTGGTGATGTTACCCTGCTCATCCACGCCCTGGAAACCGGCAACCACAACCACCCGGCCCCGGGCCAGATCGGAACGAATCCGCTCCGCATCGATTTCCTGGATACGCGCTTTGCCATGAGCATCGTCGGTCAGAATACGTACCTGGCCACCGGTATAAGAACGCGCGTCATAACCGTCGCTCTGCAACGCCATGCTCAGCAGCGCAATGGTAACCTGCTCACCGGTGGTCACCAGAACATCCAGCTCTCTGGGTGAAGGTTGCTGGGTGATTTCATTGGCCAGGGCCAGCAAGCGGTTGGTTTCGCCGCTCATCGCCGACACCACAACCACCACGTCATGGCCGTCATCCCGAAATCGCTCAACACGTTTGGCGACATTCCGGATGCGCTCGATGGTACCCACTGATGTACCACCGTATTTTTGAACAATTAGTGCCATTGCTATATTTCTTAGAAAGGATTAAGGGTTATAGATTCCAGACCGGGCTGGCGGCTGAAAAAGATACCTGTTCCGCAGAGCAAACGAAAGGCCCGTATTGTATACCTTTTGTTGTTAGACAAAAGTACTGCCGGGCTAAATTTCGTACAAATCAGAGCTTTTCCGACAACCAGGCTTCAACAGACTGTATGGCTGCGGGTAAATTGACCACATCCGGGCCGCCGGCCATGGCCATATCCGGTCGACCGCCGCCTTTACCGCCCACCTGCTGCGCCACATGGTTCACCAGGTCACCGGCTTTCACCCTATCGGTCAAATCCCGGGTCACACCCGCCACCAGGCTGGCTTTTTTACCGCCGGCACCCAGCACAATAATGCCGGACCCCATTTTGTCTTTCAGCTTATCCACCATGTCACGCAGGGCTTTTCCTTCCACCCCGTCCACCACAGCAGCGAGCACTTTGACACCGGCTATTGCGGTGGCCTGACCCAGCAGATCATCACCGGCACTGCTGGCCAGCTTGGCCTTCTGCTTGTCCAGCTCCTTTTCCAGAGTCTTGACCCGCTCCAGAACCTGCTGCACTTTTTCCAGAGTGGTCTCCCGTGAACCTCTGACCAAAGCACTGATTCGATTCAGCGCCAACTCGGATTCATCCATCCAGGCCAATGCACCGGCACCGGTAACGGCCTCAATCCGACGCACCCCGGCGGCCACACCGGCCTCGGAAATAATGCGAAACACGCCGATATCACCGGTACGGGCGGCATGGGTGCCACCGCACAGCTCGACGGAGAAACGGTCTGTTCCCATGGAAAGAACCCGCACCTCGTCATCGTACTTCTCGCCAAACAAGGCCATGGCCCCCCTGGCTTTGGCGTCTTCGATATTCATCAACTCCGTAGTGACATCGGTATTGGCTCGTATCTGTTCGTTGACCAGGCGTTCAACGGCCTTGATCTCCTCGGGCTTCATGGCTTCCAGATGGGCAAAATCAAAACGCAGACGATCCGCTGTTACCAGCGACCCTTTCTGCGCCACATGCTCACCCAACACTTTGCGCAAGGCAGCATGCATCAAATGGGTGGCGGAGTGATTAAGTCGAATGGCCTGGCGGCGGGTGTTATCAATTTCGGTGGTAACCGCATCACCGACGTTCAGTTCGCCCTGCTCTAACACGCCATGATGCAAATGGGCGTCACGCTCCCTGGTGGTATCCGTCACCTCAAACTGCGCAGCCGGTGTGCGAATAAAACCAACGTCCCCAACCTGGCCACCGGATTCGGCGTAAAACGGCGTATTATCCAGCACGATCACGGCCTGCTGCCCGACGTCAATGCGTTGCACGGGTTTACCATCCACGAACAATTCGGTGACGGTGGATTCCGTGCTGATCTGATCATAGCCAATAAATTCACTGGCGCTCGACACCGCCAGGCCATCATGATAATTGGCTTTGAATTTGCCCGCTTCCTTGGAGCGCTTTTTCTGCTCTTCCATTTCTTTTTCGAAACCGGCCTGATCAATGGTCAGCTCCCGCTCCCGCGCGATGTCAGCGGTTAGATCCGCCGGAAACCCGTAGGTATCGTAGAGCTTAAACACCACATCACCGGGAATTTCCGTACCCTTAAGCTCGGCCAGATCCTGCTCCAGAATACGCAATCCCTGCTCCAGGGTTTTGGCAAACTGTTCTTCCTCAAGCTTGAGCACTTTCTCAACCTGCGCCTGCGCCTTGGCCAGTTCCGGGTATGCATCCCCCATCTCAGCCACCAGCGGTGCCACCAGTTTATGGAAAAACAAATCCTTCATGCCCAATTGATTGCCGTGACGAATAGCACGCCGCAGGATGCGGCGCAGCACATAACCGCGCCCTTCATTGGAGGGAAGCACGCCGTCGGTGATGAGAAATGCACAGGAGCGAATATGATCGGCAATCACACGCAGTGACTTGTTGTCATAGTCACTGCTGCCAACCACCTGCGCCACCGCCTTCAGCAGATTGGCAAACAGGTCGATTTCGTAATTGCTGTGCACACCCTGCATCACCGCCGCGATGCGTTCCAACCCCATGCCGGTATCCACCGATGGCTTGGGTAACGGCTCCAGCGTGCCATCCGCCTGGCGGTCATACTGCATGAACACCAGGTTCCAGATCTCGATATAGCGGTCGCCGTCTTCCTCCGGACTGCCGGGAGGGCCGCCCCAAACATCGGCGCCGTGATCGTAGAAAATTTCAGTACAGGGGCCACAGGGCCCGGTGTCACCCATCTGCCAGAAGTTGCTGTCTTCACCCAGGCGGGAAAAGCGATCAGGATCCACACCCATTTCCTGCAACCAGATCGCCTCTGCTTCCTTATCCTCGTGGTATACCGTTACCCACAGCTTCTCCTTGGGTAAGCCCAAGGTCTCTGTAAGAAATTGCCAGGCAAAGCGAATGGCGTCGGGCTTGAAGTAATCGCCGAAGCTAAAGTTGCCCAGCATCTCAAAAAACGTGTGATGGCGGGCGGTATAGCCCACGTTTTCAAGGTCATTGTGCTTACCGCCGGCGCGGACACAGCGCTGTGACGAGGTGGCGCGGGAATAATGGCGCTGATCGCGCCCCAGAAACACATCCTTGAACTGCACCATACCGGCATTGGTAAACAGCAGGGTCGGGTCGTTGCCCGGCACCAGAGAACTGCTGGCCACCACTTCATGGCCCTGGGACTGGAAATAATCGAGGAACGCTGTGCGGATTTCTGAGGTTTTCATAGCAGTGGCTAACTGAACTCGCTGTATGGGTAATTTAGGGGAGACCGGCCGTGAAACGAGGCTGTCTGCAAGGTGCGCAGTTTACCATCTATTACGGCTATTGCATCCAGGCGGGGCCAATAATGGTATCTTCAGGGGTCCGTTGGGTCAAAATCCAGGGCATAACGTATCTGTTCCAGGGTGAAGCCACGGTACTGTAAAAACCGCATCTGCTTGGCCCGCACCTTGAGATCTGTGGTTTGATGGTCGCCAAACCGGCGCCGAAAGGTGTTCAGGGCCTGCTCAAACCAGTCCACCGGATGATCAGCCAGCGCCTGCTGGATAAGGTCCTGGGCAATGCCTTTCTGTTTCAGTTCCGATTGAATGCGAATGGGTCCGTGGCCCTGGCTGATCCTGCCCCTGACCAGAGAATCGGCGAACCGGTAGTCACTTTGCAGGCCCTGCTGCACCAGTCCGTCCAATACCTGTTCCACCAGCTCGGGATCAAACTTTGACGCCAAACGTGAGATCAGCTCGCGCGCGCTGTAATCCCTGCGCGCCAGCAATTGAATCAGTTTCTCCCGAATGGCCTGTTCGGCTTCCATAACAGTCAGGCAACCGTCTCCGAGGCCAGGCGCCTCACCAGGCTTTCCAGGCGATTCAAGGCCTCTTCCGGCGTCATGCCCTTCAACTGGCGGCGGGCATCAAACTCGGCCTGGGCCTCCGGCTTGGTTTTGGCCGGGCGCCGGCCTTTGTCATCCCCTTCCTGAACCTGGCGCAGCAGCGCAGTCAGTTCCAGCTTTTGCTGTTTACCCGCCTGCAATCCAGCCACCTGTTTACTGGCCCGCTCCAGCCTCTGTTTCAGCTCCGCCGTCAGCCGCTCCGGTGCGGCCTGAGACGCCGCTTTGGCAACTTTTTGCTGGGCCGACTTCAACATCGGGCTATCCGGTGCCCTGCTCTTCGCCACCGGCCGGGACTGAGTGATTTTCCGCGGTGGCGGCGCGATTACCGCAGGCGGTTTGCTTCGGTTCAGGGCCTGCTCTCCCTCTTCCACCAACTCATCGAAAACCCGTTGCGACTCTTCCAAAACCAAATTCACGGTACCGGTTCCCAACGTACTGAGACGCCCAACAATAGTATCGGATCGACCGTAGGCGTGCCCCACTTCCATAATCTGTCGGTATAAACGTGTACGCTCTGAATCCACAATACTGGCCAGCCCGACACCGGCCAGACCAACTTTACGCAGATTGATACTTATTTTTTCGGCAAAGGACAGGTCTTCCGACACCAAGTCAGCTAACTTTCCCATTTCAAGTTCCCATGTTGTTAATGGAAGCCCTACGGCGCTCGGGCATTGCAGGTAATGCTACACAAATTCAGTAGAAATGAAAAAGCCCCATAAGCGGGGCTTTCGTGTTACGGGCTATACCACAAGGGTCAGTCTTTCTTCTTGCTCATAAACTCGGACTTGGCAGACAGAAAACCGAGTTTCAGTGAATCCCAGGCTAACTCGACCCCTTCCTTGATATCTTCCCAGGCTTCTTCAGCGGCATCTTCCAGTTTATCGAACTTGACCTTGAGTTCGGCACGCTTCTCTTTCAGTTCACTGAGGGTATTGTCCAGTTTTTGCTTGTACTCACCCTGAGCCTCATCCAGCTTGGATTCCAAACGTTCAATATCGTTTTCCCATTCCGCCAATTGCTGCTTCAGCTTTTCCATATACTCATGCTTGCTCATAATCTTCCTCCCGGTTGTTATGACTGAGACTTTGGCAGATGCCGGGCCGCGTCATATTGATACATATCAAGCAACTATTTCATAAACAAGACAAGCACATTCTTAGTCCGAATTGATTACCCTGGATTGGAAAACGTCATAACGCCGTCATCCACCTCACCGTAGCGCAACATCGCCAGATCCAGAGCATAATTCTGGTGCAGTTTCCAGGGAGCCTTGTTGCCCTGACGAGGCAGCTTGGGCAGGGCTCGTTTTACATAGCCGGACTGCATGTCCAGAAACGGCACTTCATGAACCGAGCTGTCGGAGAGGCGCGGAGTTGCCTGATGCATGCCTTTTTTGTCCATGGTTTTCAGCAGGCGGCACAGGTACTCCAGTGTAATATCGGCTTTTAACGTCCAGCTGGCGTTGGTGTAACCAAACACCATGGCGAAATTGGGGATGTCCTTGAACATAACCCCCTTGTAGTTCATGGTTTGCGACATCTGTAACGGTTTGCCGTCCATCTCCAGTTCCATGCCACCCAACAATTGCAAATCCAAACCGGTCGCTGTGATGATGATATCCGCTTCCAATTCCTGCCCTGATTTCAGCAGAATTCCTTTCTCCGTGAAGGTGTCGATATGATCGGTCACCACCGAAGCCTTACCATGGCGAATCGCCTTAAACAAATCACCATTGGGTACTGCACACAATCGCTCATCCCATGGATTGTAGCTGGGAGAAAAGTGCTTCATATCGAAGTTGTCACCCACCTGACGGCGCACCTGGGATAACAGCAGGCGACGGATCGCCTTGGGTTTGGCCCGCGCCAGTTTGTAAAAGAACATCTGGAAGCCCACATTACGGGTACGGGCCATACGGTAAACCACTTTGGCGGGAAGATACTTGCGCAGTTTGTTTGACAGCTTGTCCCGCAACGGCACACTGGCAACATAAGATGGCGACCGCTGCAGCATGGTGATATGAGCCGTCTTCTCAGCCATGGCCGGTATCAGGGTCACTGCGGTGGCGCCACTGCCAATAACGACAACCTTCTTACCACTGTAATCCAGGTTCTCGGGCCAGTGCTGTGGGTGCACTATCTGGCCTTCGAAGCGATCGCGCCCAGGAAACTCGGGGGTATAACCCGCTGCATAATTGTAGTAACCGGTACAGCCCAGCAAGAACCGGCATTCGATCTGAATTACCTCACCGCTATCCACTTTTTGCACATCCACTGTCCAGGTTGCACGATCAGTGCACCAGGAGGCTTTCAAGGACTTATGCCCAAAGCGCACATGCTTTTCCACTCCGTACTCACGGGCCGTTTCCTGAATGTACGTTCGAATATCAGGGCCATCGGCAATGGCTTTCGGATTGGTCCAGGGTTTGAAGTTGTAGCCCAGGGTGTACATGTCAGAATCCGAGCGAATGCCGGGATAACGGAAAAGATCCCAGGTCCCACCGATCGCCTGTCGGCCTTCCAGTATGGCGTAGGATTTTCCAGGCAGTTTTTTCTGCAGATGACAGGCGGCCCCAATACCGGAAAGGCCAGCACCGATAATCAACACATCCACGAATTCCATCGTCATACCAAGCTCTCTATCACTATGATTTTATTAGAATTTAAACAACCTACCGGCCATTTAACCAAGCCAACTCTCGTGTAGCACAAAATTAAACCACTCAGCTTAGACATAGAACAATAAAATCACCGCCCTGTCACTGTCAATAAGGACCAACATTTGGTTTTTTGAGTCAATACAGTACGCAGACACAGTGCTGATGAAGTTGATACACATCAATTGAAATTTTCCCGGCCGGCCTTATAAACATCCCTGTAACACTTACCTAGCGGAGGGAATCACATGACTACGTCAAAACAAATGAGCAACTCGTTACGCGGATTTGACAATTTCCAGCAGTTGGTGGACAACTTCTTCGGGCGCAGCAGCGGTGGATTTCCCGCCTTTGCTGACGAGGCTTTCAATATGCCGGCCACTGATATTTCCGAGAACGAATCAGAGTACAGCATCAGTGCGGAACTGCCTGGCATCCGCAAGGAAGACATCGATGTATCGCTACACGATGGTGTGCTGTCCATTGAAGCCCACAGCAAAAGCGAGCACGAGGAGAAAGGGGACAAACAGATTCGCTCTGAGCGGCGTTATGGCAAATTTGTGCGGCGTTTCACCCTGGGGGACCATGTCGATGATGGCGCGGTACAGGCGACATTCGAAAACGGCGTGCTCAAACTGATTGTTAAGAAAAGCGCCCCACAGGAAGCGCCCAAACCGAAAACCATCCCCATTGGATAAACAAAAAAGGCGCACCGCAAGGTGCGCCTCTTCCAGGCCTGAAGGCCGATCTCAGGCGGACTTCACCTTTGACTCCATGCCATTGGACATGTGACACAGGCCCTGCATATCAAGGACTTCCACTTCCTTGCCATCAACGAAGATAACACCCTGTTTCTGCAAACGGGTGAAGACACGGGAGACGGTTTCTACCGCCAACCCCAGAAAGTTACCGATGTCGTTGCGCGACATGGGCAGCCGAAAACCGGAAGCAGATAATCCACGCTTTGTATGCCGGGTAGAAATACTTAACAGAAGCGATGCAATGCGCTCTTCCGCGCTCTTCTTACTGAGCAACATGATCAACTGCTGGTCCGCCTGAATCTCTTTACTCATCAATTGAAAGAAATGACGTTGCAGAGACGGTATCTGGGCTGAAAGCACTTCCAGCTTATCAAACGGTATCTCACATACCGCTGCCGTCTCCAGTGCCTTGGCCGAGTTGGAATGAATATTGGTGCTGATTCCATCCACGCCCAACACTTCCCCCGGCAGATAAAAACCGGTTACCTGCTCTTCACCGTCTTCCGTCACCGAGTAGGTTTTGATGGTTCCGCTGCGAACCGCAAAGATCGATGCAAAGGGGTCACTGGCGCGAAACAGGTGCTCGCCTTTTTTCAACGGCTTGCTGCGCTTAATAATGTTATCCAGCTCGTTAAGCTGGGTGTTACTTACCGCCACGGGGAGGCATATTGGATTCAGGCTACAATCCGTGCAGGATACGTTGATATTGCGGGTAGGAACGCGGTTCTGGGATTCGTGCTCTGAAGACATAGGTGATTCCGTGCTGAATAACTGGGGCAGTCGTACTCATTGAACTAGTTCAGCGATACTAACACGGTTTTACACACCTAGAGAACTCTTGAAAAACGTCTTCCCTCTTTCACATGTTGCGGCAAATAGACATCAAACAGCATGCATATCTTCCTCACCACCAGGCGCCCCTTGGGGGTGACGTTATACACACCGTTTTGCAGGGACAACAGCCCGGCATTCACAAACTCATTCAAGCTTTTGATTTCACTTGAAAAGTAGTGTTCAAAACGAATACCAAACTGCGATTCTATCTGGGCCGGAATGAGCCAGTTCTGACACAGAAGTGACATGATGACCGCGCGACGGATTTCATCATCGGTTGACAGCACCACGCCCGCATTCAGTGGTGAGTTGTTTTCCTCCACAAGACCCTGATACTCAGTGATGGATTTGGTGTTCTGGCAGTAAATATTGTTGATCAGACTGATGGATGATACCCCCAGCCCAACCAGATCAGCGTCTTTAAAGGTAGTGTATCCCTGAAAGTTCCGGTGCAAACTGCCTTCAGCCTGCGCCAGTGCCAGCTCATCGGTTGGTTTGGCAAAATGATCCATTCCGATATAGACATAACCGGCATTCATAAGCTGATTGGAGGCGTCACATAATATTTGCAGCTTTTCTTCCGCCGGAGGCAGCGCTTCTTCCGGCAGCAAACTCTGGGATTTAAATCGCTGCGGCAGGTGAGCGTAATTAAACAAAGAAATTCGATCCGGTGACAGGTCGATTACTTTTGTTATGGTCTCGCGAACCGATGCAACCGTCTGGTACGGTAATCCATAGATCAGATCAAAGTTAACAGACCGATACTGATAGTTTCTGGCCGCCTGCAGCAAGTCTCTGATCTGCTCATAAGACTGCACCCGGTTAATGGCTTCCTGAACCCGTTGGTCAAAATCCTGAATGCCCAGGCTGATCCGGTTAAAACCAAGCCCCTTGAGTAAACCAAGCTTGTTCCCATCGATGGTGCGGGGATCGATCTCGATGGAGTATTCACCCCGTTCGGGTTCCACCAGATGAAAATGTCGGCCAATCTCAAACCACAGCTCTGTCAACTCGGCATCACTGTAATAGGTCGGTGTACCTCCACCCCAATGCATCTGATAAACCGGGCGCGCAGCATCGAAATCCTTCGACTTTAATCTGATCTCTTTGATTAATGCATCCAGATAGCGGCGCTTTTTCTCATCACTTTGGGTAATAACCTTGTTGCAGGCGCAGTAATAGCAAAGGGATGCACAAAACGGTAAGTGCACATACAGGGAGAGCGGCATGCGGGAGGCATTACTACGGCCTACCGCATCTTTGTAATCCTGATCGGTGAATTCTTCATGGAACTGCAACGCGGTAGGGTAGGAGGTATAACGAGGGCCCGCTACATCGTGCAGCCTGATAAACTCACTGTCCCATAGTGAATCCTGACCTGACTCTTCTTTCACCAAACGCATAGAGTATTCCCGCTACCACTGAATATTTACGAGTGTCATACACTGTGCATTATGCTGAAACCCGAACAAGGTATCTTGACCCACGTCAACGCCAGGCATACGGGCGGGCAAAGTCCCCTCAAAGCGTTGATCCAAAACAAAAAAGCCGACGCATTACTGCGTCGGCTAAACAACTTTGGACATTGTTTTAAACGAATACGACTACATCAGGCTTCTGCCAGAGCTTCTTCATCCTTTACCGGTGTTTTAACGCTCAACATCTGGTTGCGAATTTCCTGCTCAATGGTAGTGGCGATGTCCGTGTTATCTTCAAGGAACTTGGCCGCATTGGCTTTACCCTGCCCGATCTTATCACCCTGATAGGAATACCAGGCACCCGATTTGTCCACCAGGCCACAGGCCACACCTAAATCCAGCACCTCGCCCATATGATAAATACCCGACCCGTACAAAATCTGGAATTCAGACTGTTTGAAGGGAGGTGCCACCTTGTTTTTCACAACTTTAACGCGGGTCTCATTACCCACCACTTCTTCACCTTGCTTCACTGCTCCGGTACGTCGAATATCCAGACGGACAGAAGAATAAAATTTCAGTGCATTGCCGCCGGTGGTGGTTTCCGGGTTACCGAACATAACACCAATTTTCATACGAATCTGGTTGATGAATACCACCAGGCAATTGGCCTGCTTGACACTGCCGGTGATCTTACGCAACGCCTGCGACATCAGGCGTGCCTGCAAGCCTACGTGACTGTCACCCATTTCACCCTCGATTTCCGCTTTTGGCACCAAGGCAGCAACTGAATCCACAATAATCACGTCAACCGCGTTGGAGCGCACCAACATATCGGTGATCTCCAGCGCCTGCTCTCCGGTATCGGGCTGGGAAACCAGCAGGTCGTCAACATTCACTCCCAGCTTCTGGGCATAAATAGGGTCCAGAGCGTGCTCCGCATCCACGAAGGCACAGGTTAAGCCCTGCTTTTGCGCCTGTGCCACGGTGCTCAATGTCAGGGTCGTTTTACCGGAAGATTCGGGACCATAGATTTCAACAATTCGTCCCTTGGGCAGGCCCCCGATACCCAGGGCAATGTCCAGCCCCAGTGAACCTGTGGAAATGACGGGAATCGCCTGCAATTCCTGATCGCCCATGCGCATAACCGCACCCTTACCAAACTGCCGCTCAATCTGAGACAGCGCAGCACCCAGTGCCTTTTTCTTGTTGTCATCCATCAATCATTCCTCACAGTTATTCGACTACCCAATCAATTACTGTATATTTAAACAGTATTATTCTGAATCATCAAGTAATTGCGTTAATTCTTTTTTCTGGGCTGCTGTGGATAGCGCGGCCGGGGACGGCTGTTCAGCAAGCCAGCGGCGAATTCGCACCAGCAAGCCCTGTAGGGCAAGGGTGACGGCTGCCGCCCTCACATCACGCCTGCTGCCGGGCAGCACCGCCAGGGAGGCGTCCAGTTGCCCTCCCACATGCCAGGCCAACCAGACGGTGCCAACGGGCTTGTCGTCCGTGCCGCCATCCGGGCCGGCAATACCGCTGATGGCAACCGAAAAATCAGCGCCGGATTTCTTCAACGCACCGGCGGCCATCTCTTCCACCACGGCGCGACTGACGGCGCCATACTTGTTGAGCGTGCGCACCTTCACACCCAGCATATCCCGCTTGGCCTGATTACTGTATGAAATATAGGCTCGATCAAACCAGCCTGAACTACCGGCCACCTGAGTGATCGCCTGGGAGACCCAACCACCGGTACAGGATTCCGCTGTAACTATTTTTTTGTCCTGGTCTGTTAACAAAGCACCGAGCTGTGTTGCCAGCGCTTCAATCAACAGCACTTGATCCGAGTACAACAACATTGACTGTTCTACGTGAGAAAATTGTCCTGAATTCTACTGGTTTAATGCCCCTGGAACCACGCCGAATCCACCCTATTTTCGGTAGTTAACCGAGCTGACTTTTCTGCCTGTCCAACACCACCCATTTTAGCCTTCTAGTTCTTTCAAACCCACCCAGACAGGGTACAATGCCAGTTTTTGATTATTCAACTCAGGGCCCATCAGAAAACAGCATGTCTGCAGCACAAGCACAACAATCAAAACACACCCCGATGATGGAGCAATACCTGCGCATCAAGGCCGATCACCCCCATGAGCTGGTGTTTTACCGCATGGGCGACTTTTACGAACTTTTTTACGAAGACGCACAAAAAGCCGCCGATTTATTGGATATTACCCTGACACAACGGGGCCAGTCAGCGGGCAAGCCGATTCCCATGGCCGGGGTGCCTTACCATGCTGCGGAAAACTATCTCGCACGCCTGGTTAAGATGGGTGAATCCGTGGCAGTGGCGGAACAGATCGGTGATCCGGCAGCGAGCAAGGGGCCGGTAGAGCGCAAAGTGGTCAGGGTGGTCACCCCCGGCACGGTCAGTGATGAAGCCTTACTGGATGAAAAATACGATAACCTGTTGTGTGCCATCACCCAGCACCTGGACAAATTCGGTATCGCGCATCTGGACATTTCCAGTGGCCGGTTTTTCGTCTCAGAGGTCGATGGGGAAGCCGCCCTGATGGCGGAACTGGCGCGCCTGAACCCTGCCGAGTTATTGGTGACGGAGGACTCTCACCTTTACAGCCTGGTGTCCGGGCGCAAAGGCCTGCGTTCACGCCCAGCCTGGGACTTTGACCAGGAATCAGCACAACGGGCCCTGGTGCAGCAGTTCCAGACCCAGGATCTGGGCGGCTTCGGGTGTGACAGCATGACCATTGCCATCGCTGCTGCCGGTTGCCTGCTGCAATACGCCAAAGAAACCCAGAAAGCCGCCCTGCCTCACATTCGTGGCCTGGCAGTGGAGACGTTGAGCGATTGTGTGGTGCTGGACAGCGCCACCCGGCGCAACCTGGAACTGACTGAAAACATTCATGGCGAAGACAAATACACATTGGCCTGGGTTTTGGACAAGACCAAAACCGCCATGGGGGGGCGCATGCTGCGCCGCTGGCTGCATCGCCCGATACGCAACCGAAAACAGTTAACACAACGGCAGGACACCATATCTGCCCTGCTGGACAACTACCAGTACGAACCCATTCAGGCGGTACTCAAGCAAATTGGGGATATCGAACGTATCCTGGCGCGGGTAGCCCTGAAATCAGCCCGGCCCCGGGACCTGTCACGGTTACGCGACGCCTTTAATGCCCTGCCTGCTCTGCAAGAGGCCATAAAGGCCATTCACTCCACTGTGATGACGCATCTGGCAGAGGACATCGGTGAATACCCGGAATTGGCCGAGCTGCTCAATACAGCCATTATAGACACCCCGCCGGTGCTGATTCGGGATGGTGGTGTCATCGCGGAAGGCTTTGACGCCGAACTGGATGAGCTGCGCGCCATCAGTGAAAATGCCGGCCAGTTTTTGGTGGATCTGGAGCAGCGGGAACGGGAGCGCACGGGACTGACAACGCTGAAGGTCGGTTACAACCGGGTCCACGGTTACTTTATTGAGATCAGCAAAGCCCAGTCAAAACAGGCGCCGGAAGAATATATTCGGCGCCAAACCCTGAAGAATGCCGAACGCTATATCACCCCGGAACTCAAAGCGTTCGAAGACAAGGCCCTGAGTGCAAAGAGCCGGGCTCTGGCGCGGGAAAAGTCCTTATTCGATTCCCTGCTGGATCGATTGGCCGAGCAACTGTTTGAACTGCAGGGCAGCTTTATGGCGGTGTCAGAGCTTGATGTTCTGGCCTGCCTGGCCGAACGTGCCGATACGCTCGCGCTGTCCAGGCCCACGCTGACTGATGAAGCCGGCATGCAGATCGAAGCCGGCCGTCATCCGGTGGTGGAACAGGTGCTCTCTGACGCATTTATACCCAACGATCTGCGGCTGGACAGTTACCGTCGCATGCTGGTGATCACCGGCCCCAACATGGGCGGTAAATCCACTTTCATGCGCCAGATTGCTTTGATTGCCATCCTGGCCCACGTGGGCAGTTTCGTACCGGCAGCCCAGGCCAAAATTGGCCCCCTGGACCGAATTTTTACCCGCATAGGTTCCTCTGACGACCTGGCCAGTGGCCGTTCCACCTTTATGGTGGAAATGACCGAGACCGCCAACATTCTGCATAACGCAACCCGTCAGAGCCTGGTACTGATGGATGAAATCGGCCGCGGTACCAGCACCTTCGATGGGCTTTCTCTGGCCTGGGCTTGTGCCAATCACCTGGCCGTCAAAATACAGGCGCTGACCCTGTTTGCGACCCATTATTTCGAATTGACCCAGTTGCCGGATCAGGCACCCAACGTGGTTAATGTACACCTGGCGGCCAAAGAGCAGGGGGATACCATTCTGTTTTTGCACAAGGTGATGGAAGGCCCCGCCAACCAAAGCTATGGTTTACAGGTGGCGAAGCTGGCCGGTGTACCTGCAAATGTCATCACCAATGCCCGTAAAAAACTGGCGCAATTGGAAAAGCAGGATCTGAATAATCAGGCGCTGACCCATGCCAATCAGCCGTTGCAGTCAGATCTGTTTGCAGAACCTGCGCCCCCCCACCCGGTGGTGGAGATGCTGGGCAAACTGGACCCGGATTGCATCAATGCGAGACAAGCGCTGGATTTGGTGTATAAGCTAAAGGAAATGACCGAAAAGTCATAGCGCGCAAGCTTTTGTATACCAACGGCTTGAGGGTTATGGACAAAGCACAATTTGAGTTGCCTGTGGTTCATATAGGCAGTAGACTCCCCGGCGTAAAATTTAGTAGAGGGCGCTAATTCATGACATTCGTTGTTACCGATAATTGCATAAAGTGCAAATACACGGACTGTGTTGAAGTCTGTCCAGTGGACTGCTTCTACGAAGGACCCAACTTCCTGGTTATCCACCCTGATGAGTGCATCGACTGCGCGCTGTGTGAACCTGAATGCCCGGCAAACGCCATTTATTCTGAAGATGAAGTGCCTGCAGATCAGCAGGAGTTTGTTGAGCTGAATGCTGAATTAGCCGAGACCTGGCCCAATATCACCGAGAAGAAAGACCCCTTGCCCGATGCTGAAGAGTGGGATGGTGTTGAAGGCAAGATCCAGTACCTGGATAAATAATTTCCCAACCAATTATCCCAACACAAAAAAGAAGGGCGGTTTTTACACCGCCCCACCTCGCTTGGATATCCTTACCCAGGCTTCCTGCCTAATGTCCCTGACGATCATCCTCATCGTGTCCTTGAATCAGCATCCTGCCGACATGGAAATCATACTCCACAGCACGCAAAACAACATCATTACAAATTGACACAATTTGAACTCGATTGTAAGACAATTATATTTCAATCTTTAAAATCAATGATTTATGATAAGGCGGCTTTGTAAATATAGGCTTTTCAAAGGTAGAAACTTTGAGTCTCGCACACAGATGTAAGATATTTCCTACACAGACCAGGGATTATGTCCTATGATGTGCAGTATAGAAATTTGAAGTAATTCTTTGGACAAAAACAAAGAAGGGCGGTTCAACCGCCCACCTCGCTTCGAACTTTTCCTAAGCTCTTATACCGTATCCCTTACAGCACACTATCTGGCTCCCTGCATCCTCCATGAATTCCCTGAAGCAAATATTATGCTTCTGATTCATCCGTGAGAATTCCTGAATGCCTTCCTGGCAAGCTCTTCTTCCATAACAAGCTCATCCATTTGCGTCTGCTCCTGCCGACATGAGAAGTCTACCCTGGCCGAATACTAAATCAACACTCGCCCACTTCCCCCTTGACCAGGCCTTATAGCAACCACTTCATTTAGTACTTAAAATTCAAAAAGTTAGACAACATTGGCAGCGGCGCCTGTGTATATTTCATCCTCAGACCTACACAACTGCAGGAAATATCTCACAAAAGTACACGCATACATCCCACAAACACAAAACGCGCCATTGGGCGCGTTTTGTGTTTGTGCTAAAAGCTGTCAGCAATGTCTTGGATCAGCCACCAAAGATAGCTTCACCTGTGAGGCCTTGCTTCTCAAGCAAATCCCGAAGTCGTTTGAGTGCTTCCACCTGGATCTGTCGGACTCGTTCCCGGGTCAACCCTATTTCCAGCCCCACCTCTTCCAGCGTGCTCATTTCATACCCACGCAAACCAAACCGCCGGGCTATCACCTCCCGTTGCTTGCTGGGCAGTTGATCCAGCCAATAATCAATGCTGTAGCGCAAGTCTGCATCCTGCAACAACTCTGCAGGATCAGATACATTGGTATCGGCGATGGTATCCAACAGAGACTTGTCGGAGTCATGGGCCATGGGTGTGTCAACCGACGATACCCGCTCGTTCAACCCCAGCATCCGCTTAACGTCCTCCAGGGGTTTATCAAGCAACTCCGCGATTTCCTCTGCACTGGGCTCATGATCCAGCTTCTGGGTCAGTTCACGGGCGGCACGTAAATAGATATTCAATTCCTTGACCACATGAATCGGCAGGCGGATGGTCCGCGTCTGATTCATGATAGCCCGCTCGATCGTCTGTCTAATCCACCAGGTGGCATAGGTCGAGAAGCGGAAACCCCGTTCAGGGTCGAATTTTTCCACCGCCCGGATCAAACCGAGGTTGCCCTCCTCAATCAGATCCAACAGGGACAATCCGCGATTGACATAGCGCCGGGCAATCTTAACCACCAGTCGCAGGTTACTTTCAATCATCCGTTTACGTGCATCTTCATGACCACGCAACGCACGGCGAGCGTAATAAACCTCTTCTTCCGGGGTTAACAGCGGCGAAAAGCCTATTTCATTGAGATACAGTTGGGTGGCGTCCAGGGTTTTCTGCATGCCTGGTTGAGCCACAAAGGAATCATCATCACTGTCATCCGAGCCGCTGCGTTTGTCACGCAATTCGGCAGCACGTTCTTCGAACGCATCCTCAAGATCAGTGTCTTCTTCTACGTATTCCAAGTCTGGATTGTCTTCCCGCTCTGCTTGCATCATTGCTATCTTCCCGCGCTATTTAGTTTTTATCACCGCCCACATTGATGCGGCCCCGTGCTTGTAAGTCTGCTCACAGAGCAGTAAATATGCTTGCCTGCCGTCCCACTCAGCGATTTGGCAAATACGTCATCGGATTAACCGGCTTTCCATCGCGACGAATTTCAAAGTGCAGCTTGTCACGATTTGCGCCGGTAGAACCTATTTCGGCAATTTTCTGCCCAGCTTTAGCGATATCACCTTCACTCAGTAGTAATCGGCTGTTGTGGGCATAGGCACTCAAGAACGTTTCGTTGTGCTTGATGATGATCAGATTGCCGTAGCCCACCAAACCGGTTCCGCTATAGACAACCTTGCCATCCGCCGCTGCAAATACAGGTTCTCCTTTCCTGCCGGCTAAATCGATCCCTTTATTGATCCGCCCCGATAACGAGAACGATTCAATCACAGGACCTTTTGTTGGCCAGCTCCAAGACATATCTACCTTTTTATGTCTTTGATTTGCAACTTTTTCTTGGACCGGTTTGGTATTGGTTTGCGGTTTCTTATAACGACTTGTTTGTTTGGATGTCGTACGTTGAGTGGGTGCTTGAGGGCTGCGGCTGCGCGCTACAGTGGAAGATTCCAGGCTGATAACCTGTCCGGGGTAGATGCGGTAAGGGGCGGAAATGCCGTTACTTTTGGCTAATTCTTCGTGATCACGATTATAGCGCCAGGCGATTGAGTACAAAGTTTCACCGGTCTTAACCTGGTGAGAGCCTTGAGTGACGGGGGCTGGAGAACGATATACGTTTCTGATGGGCTCATAGCGGGAAGGGCCACAAGCGCATAGCAGGCACGCAAGCCCCATCACCTGTAAGCACTTAATAACGGCCTTCTTCCTCAGAAACACTATGCTGCTCCGCCCACCCGCTCCTGTTCAGATCACAAATTCGCCTAAATTACTTTAGAATCAAAATTCATAAACCTCTTAGGCTTATTACGACAAAATCTAACCGTTTTTTGAACGAATTCACACTAGCTGATCACTATTTGTTCAAATCTGAACTAACGATCCGCTGTTGGTTCACTGGATTTCGTCTTTCCCAAGCGCTCCAGAAACAACACCAGGACCACCGCAAACACCATCAGCAGAACGCTCAGCATCAGCTTGGGATCCTGCCCGGTGAGTTCCAGGTAGCTTTGCGGCAGGACATTGGCCTGATCTACCGGCACCGTCTCACCGTGGCTATTGATTCTGGTGGTGAGCGTTTGCTTCCAGGGCCAGATTTTGTTCAACGATCCCAGCATGAATCCCGTTAACACCGCCATGGTAAGATTGTGATAGTGATGCAGCAACCAGGACAACAGTCGCGTAAACAGTAATAAGCCAAAAACACAGCCCGCGGCGAATATCGCCAGATTAATCAGCTCCAGGGATTTCACTGCACCGATCACATGGGCGTACATGCCCATCAACAGCAGAATAAAGGAGCCGGAGATTCCCGGTAACACCATTGCACAAATGGCAATGGCACCGGCAATAAAGAGGGTCAGCGGATTGAGGGCTATTTGCTGGGGGGACACGGTGGTAATCAGAAACGCAGTAACCGCGCCTCCGGCAAGCCCCAGAACAGTGTTGAGCTGCCATCGGGGAATCTGTTTGCCAATGTACAGGGCGGAAACCAGAATCAGGCCGAAGAAGAACGACCACAGCAGCTCCGGTTGCGTTTTCAGCAGATGAGACAGAATCTTGGACAATGTGAATATGCTGGTGAGAATGCCCAGCATCAGGGTCAACAGGAAATTACCGTCCACTGAACGCCATGCCGCTAACGGCCCCTGCTTCAACAGAATCCCAATGGTTTTGGGCCCCATTGCACCAATGCTGTCAATCAGCCGTTCATAAATGCCGGTGATGAAGGCCACAGTACCCCCGGACACACCGGGTACGATGTCCGCCGCCCCCATGGCCATGCCCTTTACATAAATCCAGACGAAATCTTTTGCCGATGGGCTTTCCATGTTTGAACTACCTGATTCGGGAGAGGGTGAATGGCGCGCCTGGGGATTACTCAACGCAGGCCGGATCGGAAGGGCACGAAACGCACATCTTCGATAAATTCCCGCTCATATCCCTGTTCCGTTCGTGTAATACGAAACAGCTTCTGCTCATGCTCCCCAATGGGAATCACCAACCTGCCGCCAATCGCCAGCTGTTCCAGCAGTTCCTGAGGAACATCGGCGGGAGCTGCCGCCGCCAAGATGCCGTCAAAAGGCGCTTTATCCTGCAATCCCACGCTGCCATCCGCATAGCGAAGCATGACATTATTAATCTTTAATGCGCGCAAACGCTGACGTGCTTTTTCCTGCAGTACCTTGATACGCTCGAGGGAAACAATTTCTTTGGCAAACCGCGCCAGGACTGCAGTCTGATAGCCTGAGCCCGTGCCGATTTCCAGCACTTTGTCCAGAGGCGCCCCTTCAATCAGCAGCTCCGTCATGCGGGCAACAATATACGGTTGCGAGATGGTCTGGCCATGCCCGATGGGGAGCGCGGTGTCTTCATAGGCCCGATGCGCCAGCGCCTCATCCACGAACCAGTGCCGGGGCACACTGCGAATTGCTTCCAGAACCGCGTAATTGCAGATCCCCTGATCCTGCAAACGCGCTATCAAGCGATCCCGGGTACGCTGTGACGTCATGCCGATACCATTCAGCCCCGTTGCTGCCAGAAAAGAATCGTTCACTCGCTGGTCCTCATCCCGTGTACGTCAATCATCTCAATAAATTCTTGTTATTCAAGTAATTCATTGTAAAAGAAGGTGTTGAAAACGGCGAGTCGAATTGTGGCTTTATTTTGCCCGGAGGATAGAAAGATCCTTAAGCTTGACTAATTCCCGCAACACCGTGGTGGCAAAGGCTCCTTTTGGCAGTTCAAACTCCAGGGTTTCACCGAGTGTATCGGACCCCAGCACCAGGTTGTGAGGCAGTAGCCGTAACGCCCGCACATCAACCTTCATATTTGCCAGCTTGAAGAGCGCCAGAATCGAAGGCGGCACCCCTGCGCTTTCAGCCCCCGCCAGATAGCCCCCGAGATGAATATCGCCGCCGTTATAACGGGCCTGCAGGGTTGTGCTCCACGCCGCCTCGTGAAAGTAACTCTGATTGCCATCGAGCATGATGGGGTCCCCCGGCTGCCATGCTTGCCAGGTGCCGGCCCGAACCCGCTGCCCCAATTCTCCGTTAAACAGCCAGCTGCGCAGGGTGGTCAATACCCGACTGCGTTGCGCTCTATCTTCCGGTAATTTGCCTTCCCCAGCATATGCCAGCGCTTCGTCTATGTTGGCACCATGATGGCCAAACCGTTGCGGCCCAAAATAATTCGGCACACCGGAGGCTGCCACAGCGGCGGCCCGGGACTGCAGATCCTCTGGGTTTCGTGCATTACGCAGACGAATAAAAAAGCGGTTACTTTTATGGGTTCCGATACGAAGCTTGCGGTGGTGCCGGCCAAATCGCAACAGGCGGATCCCCTGCGCGGCCAATTGTTGCTGATCCGGCTGCGGGTCTTTTCCCGGCAGATGAATGGAAAACCATTGGCTGGTAAGGCCACGCCGGTCCTTAAGGCCGGAGTAACTCACTTGGCGCTGGGACACACCAAACAGTCGAGCCAGACACTTCACGGTGTAACGGGTGTTGTGATCATCGGTCTGCAGCAACAGGAACAGATGTTCGCCATCACCACTGGGCTCAAAACCCAACACCTCCTCCACCACGAAATCCCCGGCACAGGTTTTAAAGTCGGCTTGGGCTGTTGGCACGCCACCGGCATAAGGCGCATGCTCCAGTCCATGGGCAGGCAGCCCCTGATGCAACTCGCTCACAATGGGCAGATCAAAGCCACAGCGTGCACGGCAATGCCCTCTTTGCGGCCGGTGTAACCCAAGTTTTCGGTGGTGGTGGCTTTCACGTTGACCGCCGTCAGCGCAACCTCTAGATCGGTGGCGATGTGCTGGCGCATGGCCGGAATATGAGGCGCCATTTTGGGGGCCTGCGCGACGATGGTGATATCCACATTGCCCACCCGATAACCCGCTTCCACCAACCGAGCGACCACGGTACGTAACAACTGCCGACTGTCGGCACCCCGGTAGCGGGCATCCGTATCGGGAAAATGCTGACCGATGTCCCCCAGCGCCGCCGCCCCCAGCAAAGCGTCCGCCAGGGCATGCAAAGCAACGTCGCCGTCGGAATGGGCAACAAAGCCCTGCTCATGGGGAATGCGCACGCCTCCCAGCATCAAATGGTCACCGCTACCAAAACGATGGACGTCAAAACCATGGCCGATTCGAATCATGCTTGCTTACCTGGCTCCGGTAGTGGTTGTATCATTGCCGCTGAATATACAGTTCAGTGAGAGCCAGATCCAGGGGGTGGGTAATCTTGATGTTGTCATGCATACCTTCTACCAGAAGGGGGTGATGACCAAGCCGTTCCATGGCAGCGGATTCATCCGTCACCAAGAGGCCTTCATCCAGTGCAGACTCAATGGCGCGACGCAGATCACCCAGACGAAACAACTGTGGAGTCAGGGCATGCCAGAGTTGACTGCGGTCCACGGTGGCCTCGATTTGATTAATGCGGTTACCACGCTTCATGGTGTCCCGCACTTGATTGGCCAGAATACCGCCCACTGCATCGAACTGTTCCACCTGCCGGATCAGCTTCCGGACATCGTCGGCACGGACACAGGGCCTGGCCACATCGTGAACCAACACCCAATCCTGATCACTGCCCAACTCAGTGACGTAGCGCAAGCCGTTTAACACGGAATGGCAACGTTCAGCCCCCCCAATCACGGTCTTGATACGGCTATCCCTGGCAATCTTCAGGGATTTGAAATGATTGTCTTCGGCACTGATCGCCACAACAACCTGGCTGATCTCACTCAGGGAAAGCAAGCGCTCCAGTGTGTTCTCAACCACGGTTTTACCGTTCAATTGCAGGTATTGTTTGGGCATTGCCGAGCCGAAGCGTTTCCCCACACCTGCGGCTGGCACTACGCACCATATACGAGTAGAAGCGTTCATGTGATTTTACTGCTGGTCGTCGTCTATTATCAGAAAGAAGGTTTCATCTTCTTTCACCATCCCCAATTGTGTACGAGCCCGCTCCTCAACGGCATCCAACCCTTCCTTGAGGTTCTTTACTTCCGCCCGCAATCTCTTGTTACGTTCCGCCGCCAAATAGTTCTCTTGCTCTTGACGCTCAATTTCACCCTTGAGGCGCCAGATATCAGCCAGACTGTCTTCCCCTATCCACAACCGTAACTGCAGGGCAAAGAAACAGATCACCAACACCCAGAATAAGAACCGGGGTAACGTAAACCATGACTGTTGACTGTTTTCGGTCATTTTTATTGCTGTACTGTCAGCATCGGCGGAACATGCGCTTAAGAATGGAGCCTTAGCCTTGATTGGTCAAGCGACAAAAGACTCACGGAAAACGCCAAGCCGGATGGCCTGGCGCCTGCAATGGCATAAGGGATGCTGTTTATTTGAAAGCGCGGAATTCGGCTTTACCCTTATAAGGGGCCTGCTCTCCGATCACCTCTTCAATACGCAACAACTGGTTATATTTGGCCACCCGGTCGGAACGGCACAAAGAGCCGGTCTTGATCTGGCCTGCCGCCGTTGCCACCGCCAGATCAGCGATGGTGGCATCTTCGGTTTCGCCGGAGCGATGCGAAATGACGGCGGTGTAACCGGCGTTTTTCGCCATTTTAATGGCGTCCAGTGTTTCGGTGAGGGAACCGATCTGGTTGAACTTGATCAGGATGCTGTTGGCAATGTCTTTCTCGATGCCTTCTTTCAGGATCTTGGTGTTGGTAACAAACAGGTCATCCCCCACCAGTTGAACTTTCTCACCGAGCTTTTCGGTGAGCACTTTCCAGCCATCCCAATCCCCCTCATCGAGGCCGTCCTCAATGGAGATGATGGGATAACGGCTGCACAGATCCGCCAGATAATCAGCAAATTCCGCTGAAGTAAGGGATTTGTTATCGCCGGCCAGAACGTATTTGCCATCCTTGTAGAATTCCGTTGCCGCACAATCCAGCGCCAGGGTCACATCCTCCCCCAGTTTGTATCCGGCTTTTTCCACCGCTTCTGAAATAACTTTAAGCGCTTCTTCATTGGAAGACAGGTTAGGCGCGAAACCACCTTCGTCCCCCACCGCTGTATTCAACCCCTTGGCGCTGAGAACGGATTTAAGGGCATGAAAAATTTCCGCTCCGCAGCGCAGGGCTTCTGCGAAATTCGGCGCTCCCACCGGTTGAATCATGAACTCCTGGATGTCCACGTTGTTGTCGGCGTGGGCACCACCATTGATGATGTTCATCATGGGAACCGGCATGCTGTAAGGGCCCGCTTTGCCATCCATCACTTCGCTGATGTGCTGGAACAGAGGCACCTGCTTGTGCACCGCTGCGGCTTTGGCCACGGCAAGGGAAACCGCCAGAATCGCATTGGCACCGAATTTGGATTTGTTCTCGGTTCCATCGGCATCGATCATGGCCTGGTCGATGGCACGTTGATCCAGCGCATTTTTACCTTTGAGCAGGGTCTGAATATCGTTGTTAACGGCCGCTACCGCTTTTAAGACACCCTTGCCCAGATAGCGGGACTTGTCACCATCGCGCAACTCCAATGCCTCACGGGATCCGGTGGAGGCACCGGACGGCGCGCAGGCAGTCCCCGCCGCACCGGATTCCAGAATAACGTCCGCTTCTACAGTGGGGTTTCCTCGTGAATCCAGCACTTCCCGGGCGCGGATTTGAGTGATCTTAGGCATGATCAGGATGTCTCCTATGACAAATGTGATACGTAAATTAAATCAGTGGGTGTCCAGCTCTGTAAAGCCTTTCACCAATTCGTCCAACGCTTTCACCTGGGCCAGGAACGGCTCCAGCATGGCAAGGCGCAAGGCACAGGGGCCATCGCACTTGGCTTTATCCGGGTCTGGATGTGCTTCCAGAAACAGGCCGGCCAGGCGCTGGCTCATGCCGGCCAGAGCCAGTTCGGTAACCTGGGCGCGGCGGCCGCCGGCGGCCTCTGCTAATCCGCCGGGCATTTGCAGGGAATGGGTGACATCAAAAAACAGCGGATTGCCGAACTCTTTCATGATGCCGAAGCCCAGCATATCCACCACCAGGTTGTTGTAACCGAAGCTTGCGCCCCGTTCACACAGGATCACCTGGTCGTTACCGGCCTCTTCGCACTTGCGAATGATGTGTTTCATCTCCCGCGGTGCCAGGAACTGCGCCTTCTTGACGTTGATGATGGCCTTGGTTTGCGCCATCGCCACCACCAGATCGGTTTGCCGGGAGAGAAACGCCGGCAACTGGATGATGTCGCAGACTTCCGCCACCGGCCCGGCCTGATGGGGCTCGTGCACATCCGTAATAATGGGCACACCGAAGGTGGATTTGATTTCTTCAAATATCTTCAGGCCCTGATCCAGGCCCGGCCCGCGGAAAGAACTCACCGACGAGCGATTGGCCTTGTCAAAAGACGCCTTGAAAACGTAGGGAATACCGAGCTTTTCCGTCACTTTCACGTAGCTTTCGGCGATTTCCATGGCCAGGTCTCTGGATTCCAGCACATTCATGCCGCCAAACAGCACGAAAGGCAGATCGTTGGCCATTTTGATGACCTCCCCTTTCGGGGTGGTCAGCTCGATCACTTTCTGGGGTTGTTTGCTCATTGTGAGTTCCCTTTGCTCCACACTGCATCCACGCCTGCGGCGTTATTGGTAATGTACGCCTAATCTTTGCTGCCCAGCTTGCTGTCTTTATGCACCTTGGCTGCCTTAATGTACCCGGTAAACAACGGGTGCCCGTCGCGGGGGGTTGACGTAAATTCAGGGTGGAACTGACAGGCCACAAACCAGGGGTGATCCGGCACTTCAATCATCTCAACCAGGGACCCGTCCATTGAACGCCCGGCCACCCGCAGACCGGCTTTTTCCAGGGCAGGAACATACTTGTTGTTGACTTCATAACGGTGGCGGTGGCGTTCAAACACCACCTCTTTGCCGTACAAATCCCGCGACCGGCTGCCATCCACCAGGCGGCATTCCTGCGCCCCCAGTCGCATGGTGCCGCCCAGGTCGGAATCCCCGTCCCGTTGCTGCACGGAGCCGTCCTCTTCACGCCACTCGGTAATCAAGCCCACCACCGGTGTTGCGGTATCTTCAACGAATTCGGTGCTGTGGGCATCGCTCAGGCCCGCCATGCCCCGGGCGTACTCAATGACGGCAACCTGCATACCCAGACAAATTCCCAAATACGGAACCTTGTTTTCCCGCGCGTAGCGCACCGCTGCAATCTTGCCCTCGGTGCCCCGCTTACCGAACCCACCCGGTACCAGAATGGCATCATAACGGGACAGACACTCCACCCCATCGCGCTCCAGATCTTCGGAATCCACGTATTCAATATTGACCTTGGTGCGGGTACGGATACCGGCGTGCAACAAGGCCTCGTTCAGGGACTTGTAGGCATCCGCCAGATCCGTGTACTTACCCACCATGGCAAGGGTAATATCGTGCTGCGGATTCAGCTGTGCATCCACTACGCCGGTCCACTCGCTGAGATCGGCTGGTTTGCAGTCCAGGCCCAGTTTTTCCACCACAAAATCGTCCAGCCCCTGGGCATGCAACACCGAGGGGATCTTGTAGATGGTGTTAACATCCATCAGGCCAATCACCGCGCGCCGTTCCACATTGGTAAACAAGGCGATCTTGGCCAGCGAGGAATCCGGAATCTTGTGATCGGAACGGCACAACAACACGTCCGGTTGCAGGCCGATGGAGCGCAATTCCTTAACTGAATGCTGGGTGGGCTTGGTTTTGGTTTCACCCGCAGTGTCGATATAGGGCACCAGGGTCAGATGGATGAAGACGGAGTTATTGGAGCCCAGCTCAACCCGCAACTGTCGTACTGCTTCCAGGAAAGGCTGGGATTCAATGTCACCCACCGTGCCTCCGATCTCCACCAGCAGCACATCCACTCCCAGATCATTGTTGAGGATCCGGTTTTTGATCTCATCGGTAATATGGGGAATCACCTGCACCGTGGCCCCCAGATAATCACCACGACGCTCCTTTTCAATGACATCAAGATAAATCCGCCCGGAGGTGAAGTTATTCTTTTTGGTCATGGTGTTACGAATGAAGCGTTCATAATGGCCCAGGTCCAGATCGGTCTCGGCGCCGTCTTCGGTGACAAACACCTCTCCATGCTGATAGGGGCTCATGGTGCCCGGGTCGACGTTGATATAAGGGTCCAGTTTCATCATGGAGACCTTAAGGCCACGGGCTTCCAAAATAGAGGCCAGGGAGGCTGCTGCTATTCCTTTACCCAAGGAAGACACAACACCACCCGTCACAAAAATATATTTTGTCATCGACTTACCAGTGAACGGAGAATGGAAACGGTTGTACAGGGACTGCCAAACAAGGTTGGCTAACGCCCTACTCAGAATGGACCGCAATTCTACCTGATTAGGGGGGCAGACTCAATCTTGAGCGGCATCACCCGGATCCCAGAGCAATCCCAGCTGATCATCCCCGGATTGGGGCAGAAAACCCTCACACACACACAGCCCCGGTAATCCGGCTATTTGATCACCGCGCCACAGAATCGGCCAGAGGCCCCGCAGCCATGGGGGGACACCTTCTTCCTGGAACAAATCTTTAAGGGGTTTCATGGGGCGCCCCGGGAGCTGCAAGCGTTCTCCGCCGCGGCGAAAGCGCACGGTCAAAGGCTCAAGCCCGCTTCCCTCCAACAGCGCCCGCCGGGAAAACGCCGGTGCGGAGGCGTTGACCAGTAATCGCCCCAGGGGCAAGGCATGGGGCCGCTCAAATTGATTGACTGGTATCGCCAGGCCACCCGGCTCCGGCAGCGGGCGATTGAGGGCATACAGAGTGGACTGATAACGACGCACACTGTTGTGGCCCCAGGCCACCAGGGGCTGCCCATCCGGCGCGGCTGTGAGAACCTCGTTGAGTATCCTCAGGGTGATGGTTTCGCTGGGGGGTTGAACGCCCTGCCGCCGTAACCAGTAGCGCAGCAGGTTTTTCTGGCGCGCTAGGCCAAGCCCCTGCAAGGCGCTGGTCTGCAGACCGCCATCAGCCCGTGGTTGCCCCAGATCCAGCGCCGCCAGCTCGTCCAGCAGCAGAGCCGATTCCCGGGCCAGGCGGGCAGATCGGGCCAGTGCCTGATTCAGCTGTGGACGCGCGTTGCGCCACTGGGGTAACAACCGCAGCCGGATAAAATTACGTTCCATGGCCGGATCGCGGTTACTGGGGTCGTCCACCCAGGCCAGATCATGATCGTGGGCGAATTGTTCCAGTTGGACACGATCCACCGCCAGCAGCGGGCGCAGCAGGGTGAATCCATGCTGCTCACTGCAGGAGGTCATGGCCCCCAGCCCCAGCGGGCCACTGCCCCGGGCCAAACGTTGCAACATGGTTTCAACCTGATCATCACGGTGGTGTGCCAGCAGCAATCCGTCACCGGACTGGAGAAATTCCCGGAATGCGGCGTAACGGGCCTGACGGGCCACGGTCTCCAGACTGCCCGCCTCCGTGTTCACCAGAACCTTGCGCACGGTGCACTCGATCTGCCACCGGGCGCACATTTCAGCGCACTGCTGTTGCCACTGCTCTGCCTGCGGCTGCAGTTGATGATTGATGTGAATGGCGTGCAGCGCGGGCCGGTGGTCAGCCGGCTGCTGCAACCACCATTGATGGGTCAGGTGCAACAAAGCGGTGGAGTCCAGGCCACCACTGAGGCCCACCACAATACGGCGAAGCCCCGGCTTGACGGCCAGGGCTTGCGCGATCAACTGTACATCAACGTTCGACTGATAGGACACTGTGCTCCGGCAGCCCTCAGCGGCGCCGGCGACGATACACCGCCACCGCGATCACCAGCAGGGTCAATAATAAGGGTACCAGTGCAATATTGATCAGTTTCAGTTTGAAGTCCAGCTGTTCAATGTCCTTATTCAGCTGGTGCTGAACGTTACGCAGCTTTTTACGTATGGCCAGCTTTTCCTGTTGGAATTGCAGCAACTGCGCCTCCACTTCCGGGGTGAGGGTGATGCTGTTGCCATTGTCACCCTGCTGGCTCTGCAGCTCCATGAGCTTTTGCTCTACGGCCTGAAGCTGGTTCTGCAGATCCTGCTCCACATCCCGGAACCGGGCTTCCGCCTCCCGCTGCATGGCTTTAACCACGGTAAACGGCCGGAAATACCGCCCCTGCCCGCGAATACTGATCAGATCGGAGCTTCCCGTCAGCATATCCACGGCGTTGAAGAAGAAATCGCCATTATCGGCAAACGGGGATGCGACGTTCTGACCAAAGAACTGACGAATCTGAACCCAAAGCCGATCACTGAGCACATCGGTATCGGCCACGATCACCACATTGATGGGCTGCCGGGAGCGTTTCAGATACTCCATGGGCTTGGCATCGGACGCCGCTGATTCCGCAGCGCTGCCTTGCTCTTCAGTAGCATCACTGGCCTCGTCCGCGCCGTCATCCTCATCGACAGCACCGGTTTCGCTGATGGGTACTCCATCCGGAAAGGCGGTTTCCACTTCACCCCTGATCGCCGCCGCCAACACATAGCGTTCTCCGGTGGGCGCGAAACCCATGGCCAGGCCACGGGGATCCTGCATCATATCCAGCTTACTGGCGACAATGGGCATGGCGTACTCGGTGGAGGTCATCAGCGCGGCCATCTCAGTGGCAGCATCCTCAACCCGGGTGATGTAACCCGCACTGGACAGATGTACTGTTTCCAGTTGGCTGACGATGGGGTTATCCCGCGTCAAGTTCTGATCCGTTAACTGCAGAATGCCTAAATGACGCACCGGCTGGCCGCTGGGGCTGCCCACCTGCAATGCCAGCTGGGCATCGCCAACGAATTCCTGGGTGGAAACATTCACCCCCCAGGTATTAAACAACTTGTTCAGGTCATCCGATGCCTTACTTGCCCCCATTTGCGCCTGTTCGGCGTAGGGGTCGACAAAAAACAGCGCATGCCCGCCCTGCAACACATACTGATCAATGGCAAACAGGGTCTGCTCCGATAATTCCTTGGGATGAATCACCACCAGCAGTTCGTAGTCGTCCGTGGCAATATCCTGCTCATCGTTGCCGATGGTTTTCACCTCAAACAATTGCTTGATCTGCTCCACACTGAACCAGGGCTGGGTGGGCTGCCGCATCATCATATTGAAGCCCCCCGCCACATCCAGGCCGGCGATCAACCCCACCCGGGGCTTACGCTCCTGGCTGACTTGATAAATCATTTTAGCAATGTCGTATTCCAGAAACTCCTGGCGCTCGGGCTTGAAGAAAGGAATCTCCAGGGTCGGGCGCTCGTTTTCTTCCGGGCTGGCGCCGTCCTCCATTTCACCGTATTGCGCCACCAAACCGAAATAAACACTGTCACCGGCGTTACCAATGGGAGCCGCCTGCAGGCCAAATGCGGCGGCGCGATCCTCATCTTCCGAAAATGGCTCCGGATCGATTACCGTCAGGTTTATTCTGCCGTCGGACGCCAGTACAAATTCCTCCAATAACTCCCTCACCTGCTTGGCGTAATTACGCCAGGCCAGGGCCTCTTTCGTGGTGCTGTCGGAAAAAAAGAAATACAGATCCAGAGGCTCATCCAGATCCTGAACAATATTTTTGCTGCCGGAAGATAAGGTATAAAGGCCACCCTCGGTCAAATCAATTCGGGCGCCCTTGAACAACCAATCCGTGAACAATGTGGAAAACAACACCACAATGGCCAGCACAACCAGGCCGGCACCTGAAAACCATTTGCTTACTCGCATCGTGTCGGCTCCTTTTAGTTGGCTTTCTTGATATCAATAACAATGGCGGTGGCGGTAAGCCAGCCGGCCATCATGATGACGAAATACAACACGTCCCGCAGATCCAACACCCCCTTGGCGAAGGCGTTGAAATGGGTAAGAAAGCTTAATGCCGCCACTGATTCGATGAACCAGTCAGCCACCCAGTCCGGCCACCAGCCCAACACAATTTCCCAACCACTTACCATCATCAGGAAGCACACCACCACTGACAGAATAAAGGCGATCACCTGATTTTTGGTGCAGGCGGAAATACAGGAACCCACCGCCAGCATGGCACCGGCCATCAGCCAGCTGCCGATATAACTGGCCAGGATCACACCGTTGTCCGGATCACCCAGATAATTCACCGTGAACCAGATGGGGCAGGTCAGAACCAGCGCCACGCCGGTAAAGATCCACGCCGCCAGGAACTTGCCCAACACCATATCCCGCAAGCTGATGGGCAGCGTCATCAACAGCTCAAGGGTGCCGCTCTTGCGCTCTTCCGCCCACAAACGCATGGACAACGCCGGCACCAGGAACAAATATAACCAGGGGTGATAATTAAAGAAGGTACGCAAATCGGCCTGGCCATTTTCAAAAAAGCCACCAAAGAAAAAAGCGAATGAGCCTGCCAGCACCAGGAAAATCACCGTAAAAACATAAGCCAATGGTGTAGCAACATAGCTGGCCAGCTCACGCTTGAATACCACGTTCAACTGATTCATCAGGCCACCTCCCGGGTAATGGTGCGGAACACTTCATCGAGGCGGCCGCGCTCCACGTGGAGTTCTTCCACCTGCCAGCCAAATTTCTGAATCAACTCATTGACCGGAACAAACAGAGATTGTCCCGCCCGGGGGAACACCACCAGTCGATCCTGATCGGCCTCAACACTGGCCACCTCAGGCAACTTCACCAACTCACTTTCTGCGTTGTCGGCACTTTGCAGCACCATGCTCACCGCGCCATGGTAACGGGACCGGGCCTCCAGCTCCTGTGGTGTGCCATCTGCCAGAATTTTACCGGCGGCGATAATGATGGCCCGGGTGCACACCGCCGTTACCTCTTCCAGAATATGAGTGGAGATAATCACAATCTTGTCCTTCGACAGATTGGCAATCAGATTGCGCACCTCCTGCTTCTGATTCGGGTCCAGGCCATCGGTGGGCTCATCCAGAATCAATACCTTGGGATCGTGAATGATCGCCTGGGCCAATCCCACCCGGCGCTTGAAACCTTTGGACAGGGTTTCGATGGTTTGATCAGCAACGGCGCCCAATTGCAGGGTATCTTCCACATGCTGGATACGCTCACGCAGTGGTGCCCCCCGAAAACCACGCACCTGCCCGATAAAATGAAGAAACTGGCGCACCGTCATATCGCCGTAACTGGGGGCGCCTTCCGGCAGATAGCCAATCAGCTGCTTGGCTTGCAATGGTTGTTCTGTGGCATCGTGATCAAATACGGTAACTTTGCCCAACGTGGGCGCCAGAAAGCCGGTGATCATTTTCATGGTGGTGGACTTGCCGGCGCCATTGGGCCCCAGAAAACCCAGCACCTCCCCGGGTGCCACTGAAAAAGAGAGGCCGTCAACCGCGGTAAACGGGCCAAATGACTTGGTTAGATTATCAATTCTGATCATGCTTGTTCCCTGTTCTCAATTAACAGCGTGCGACACGGATCGCACCGAGACACGAAAAGACAAAAAATTCAGTTTTTTTATCAGCCAGGCGGCAGACACTGTTGGGCATGGCCGCCAACCCCGCAAAACGCCCCTTTTGACAGAACATGCCGCGGAAAGTTCGCAGCGGACTGCAACGGCAGGTGCGCCGGTAATATGGGTACATTGATTTGGAATTTCAACCGCTTATTTTTGTAAACCTGCTGCATTAATGCTTTGTTACACTGACGAATGTCAGATTTTTGCCTAAGCTGGGATTAGGCAGTAGACTGGCGCCAATTTTAAGTACTCTATAGGTAGTCACATGACCCACTGGTTAGGATTGGATCTGCTGTTTGTGTGGCTGGTCAAGCGCTTTCTATTCTGGATGGTGCGAGCCCAGGTGCAGCCGGAATCCCGCGACAGCCTGTCCATCAACCCGGATCTTCCGGTTTGCTATGTGTTGAAGAATGAATCACTGGCCGACTATCTGGTGATGGCAAGGGAATGTATTAACCTGGAGCTGCCGGATCCCTCCAAAGGCCTGAAGGTGGGCAACTACCAACATAAGCGCGCTTCCTACTTTCTTACCGGTAAAGGCTGGATCTGGGAGCGCCGCGAAAAGGCATTGGCACAACCGCATAAGCTGCTCAGCATGATTGATGAACTGGAGCAGAATCCCCAATTGGATGTGCAACTGGTGCCGGTTTCCCTGTTCTACGGCCGTGCCCCGGCGCGGGAAAACTCCATCTTCAAGATCCTGTTCTCCGACACCTGGCGGGTACCGGGCCTGCTGCGCAAGCTGCTGATCATCATGATCCAGGGCCGACAAACCGTGGTGCATTTCGATGAACCGGTGTCCCTGCGCAGCGTCCTGAACGAAGGTCTGCCGAAAGAACGCGCTGTGCGCAAACTGGGGCGCGTCTTCCGCACCCATTTTCGCCGCTTAAGGGAAGCCGTTATCGGCCCCGATCTGTCGCACCGCCGTACCATGGTCAATGCGCTGCTGCGCATGCCCAGTGTCACCGCAGCCATCGACGCGGAAACCAGGCGCAGCGGCAAAGGCAGTAAAAAGGTGGATCGACGCAAGGCGCAGGCAACGGCACGCGCCTACGCCAACGAGATCGCCGCCGATTATTCTCACTCCGTCATCCGCATCTATTATCTGGTGCTCACCTGGTTATGGAACAAACTCTATAACGGGGTTTCTGTGAACGGCTTTGATCGCCTGAAAAAGGTCGCCACGGATAATGAAGTCATCTATGTGCCCTGCCATCGCAGCCACATCGATTATCTGTTGATGTCCTATTTGCTGTTTCGCTATGGCATGGTACCCCCGCACATCGCCGCCGGGGTCAATCTCAACATGCCGGTGGTGGGCCCCATTCTGCGCCGCGGTGGGGCGTTTTTCCTACGCCGCAGTTTCAAAGGCAACCGGCTCTATACCGCTGTGTTCAACGAATACCTGAATATGACCTTCGACCGCGGATTCTCGGTGGAATATTTTATAGAAGGTGGCCGCAGCCGCACCGGGCGCTTGCTGTCCCCACGGCCGGGCATGTTGTCCATGACGGTTCGCAGCTTTCTGCGCACACGGCGCCGAAACTTTGTCTTTGTGCCCGTACACATCTGCTATGAAAAAGTACTGGAAGGCGGCACCTACCTGGGTGAGCTGTATGGCAAGGAAAAGAAACAGGAATCCATTTTTGACATCTTTCGCACCTTAAAAAAACTGCGCGGCACCTTCGGCCAGGTCTACGTCAACTTTGGCGAACCGATCCACCTGAACGATGCTCTCAGCGATGCCAACAGCCAATGGCGCAGCTTCGAATACAATGACGACAAGCCCCCTTCCTGGGTGTCGGAAACCGTTGATAACCTGGGCACCGAGATCATCACCCGCATCAACAACGCCGCCGTGGTGACCCCCATCAACCTGCTCAGCATAGCGTTGCTCTCCACGCAAAAACAGGCAATGGACGAAAGGGCCCTGGCCAAGCACCTGGATTTCTATCTGAGTTTTCTGCGCCAGGTCCCCTATACCGATCTGGTGGTGGTGCCCGACGTCAGTGGAGCGGATATTATCGCCTACTGTGAACGCATGGACATCCTGTCCCGCCACAAACATCCCCTGGGGGATGTGATCAGCCTGTCGGACGATAAAGCGCTGCTGATGAGTTACTACCGCAACAACATCATCCATCTGTTTGCACTGGTTTCCCTGGTGTCCTGTCTGGTGTTGAACAATCGACGCATCAAGCGCGAAACCCTCATCAAACAGATTCGCCAGCTGTATGTATTCTTCCAGTCAGAACTGTTTATTCATTGGCATGAAAAAGATATCCCCGACGTGGTGGAGCGCAGCCTGGCGTTGCTGGTGAAGCACGGCTACCTGATCGCCAACGAATCCGAGGTATGGGCACCGGACAGCCGAGCCAAGGAATTTATGCATTTGAGTATTCTGGCCAGCACCACCAAGCAATCACTGGAACGTTTCTTCATTGCAGTGGAGATTCTGGTGAAATCCGGCTCGGGCAAACTGCAACGGATGCAGCTTGAAAACGCCTGTACCATGTTGGCACAAAGGATGTCACTGCTGCACGAATTCAGTGGTCCGGAATTCTCCGACAAAGCGCTGTTTCGCAATTTCATTCAGGCGTTAGTGAAAAACGATGTGCTGAATGTCAATGAAGAAGGTAACCTCACCTTTGGGGAGGCATTGCTGCGCTCTCACGAAGATGCTCACTCGTTGCTGAGCGAGGATACCCGGCAAAGCATTCAACAGATTGCAGAAATGGATCTGGAGAAAGAATTCAAGGAAGAGGAAAACACCAAATAACAATCAGGTTGGATATACATCAAACCGGCTGCTTTTACCCAGCAGCTGGTAACCGGGTTTGCGCCCCGCCACCGGTTCGGCTTTGCGGGGCCGTTTAATCACCACTCGTTTTCTGGCAACACCCAAGGCCACCTCCAGCAAGAGCTCGCCATCCGGATCCTCCCCCACCACCTCGCGAAACAGGCGCATTTCCTTCTTCACCAGAGCCTGCTTGGTGCGCTCCGGGAACATCGGATCCATGTACACCACATCCGGTTGCTCGGGTTCGGCCAGCTGCGCCAGGATGGTCTGCGAGCTTCCCCAGTTTAATGTGATACGCCCGGCCACGGAGGCCCCCTCCAGCGACAGGTGAGCCCGGTCCAGACCATCCCACAGCAGGCAGGCAATGGCGGGATGCCGTTCCACTGCAGTAACCGGGTAGCCTGCAGCCGCCAGAATAAAACTGTCTCGCCCCAGGCCCGCGGTTGCGTCAAATACCGTCAACGGCTCCTTACTGCGACCGGCCACCGCTTTAACCACCATTTCATGGGATGCGCGTAAAAAACGAAAGCCGGTTTTACCATGGATAAAATCCACGGTCACCGGGTTACCCAAGGCTTTATCCAATGGGCGCAATTGCACGCATCCATCGCGATACTCCAGCACGGCGCTCACCTCTGCTGTGAGTTCGGATTCTGTGGACCAAAATCCGTCCAGGCAATTCAAGGGCAGTTCCAGTTGGCGTAAACGGGTACGGAAATCGGGGTGGTCGACGGCTATCCAGGAGGGCATCAGGCTGCTTTCAACTTTCTATTACTGTAGGGTTCCGCAGTATCACACAAACAGGTCGATACTGCCCAGGAACTCACCACTGCCCTGCGCTTCCCGACTGATCTGTTGGGTATTGGTATAAGCCTGCAGAGCGCGCTGATTGGACGATGGCAGGGTGCTTTGCTCTATAGACTGGTAATACTGGTAACGGGGCTGCCCCGCTTCAGACCGGTTGACCGAGGCAATCTGTTGATTGGACACCGCCTGACGGGCGGCCTCGCTGATCTGTACTTCGTCCTGCTGGGGCTGAGCCGGCTTCTGGCTCTGATCACGGGCGCGCTCCACGGCCTGCTGCTGCAGCCGGTTATCATCCCGGCCCTGCACACCGTTGGTTATGGAAGATTGTATGGCGCTGCCGCTAACCCGCATATTCCGTCACTGGCCCCAGAGGTACATTTCGTCAGAGTAATTATAGACTGCCGGCTGCTGGTGCAAAGCTAATCAATTTAGCCCCACAAACAGCAGCAGCCCTGCCCCCAGAATCAGCCGGTAGATCACGAACGGGGTCATCCCGATTCGCTCCAGCAAGCGCAGGAACAGGTGAATACACAGAAACGCGCTGAAGGCAGATGCCAGAATACCCAGTATCATCAGATTCCAGGGCACCTCCTCACCGCTGGTGGCCAGCTTGACCGTTTCCAGCGTAGCGGCGGCGACAATGATGGGGATGGACAACAGCATGGAAAAGCGGGCGGAAGCGACACGATTAAAACCAAGAAACAGTGCCGCCGTCATGGTGATACCACTGCGAGAAGTGCCGGGAATCAGGGCGATCGCCTGGGCAAACCCGATCACCAGCGCAATGCTCAAAGTCATCCGGGCCAGATCACTACCGGTGTTGCCATGGCGATCGGAGGCCCACAACAACAAACCGAAAACGATGGTGGTGAGGGCGATGACAAAGCTGGATCGCAGATTGTGCTCGATGAAATCACTGAACAGGCCACCGAATACCACCGCCGGAATGGTGCCCACCACCACGGCAAAAGCCAACTGCAAATCCGGATTCATGGCGCGGGTTTGCACGGCCTGCGCCATGCCCCCCAACATCCGCCGGATATCGTGGTTAAAGTAAGTCACTACCGCCATCAGGGTTCCCAGATGGACCGCCACATCGAAGGCCTGCCCCTGATCAGGCCAGCCCAACAGCTGAGACGGCAAAATAAGGTGAGCCGAACTGGAAACAGGCAGGAACTCCGTTAATCCCTGAATGATGGCTAAAATCAACGCCTGTACAATGATATCCATGAAGTAATCCTTGTGAATCTACTACGACTAATCGGCTTGTGCCGTAATCCGGTAACCGTTGATGAATTCCGGCGGCATACGCTTGGGGCGACCACTGTCCACCGCCACGCAAACCCATTTTGTACAACCGCGCAAAACGGTAACCCCATCCTCGGGGCGAATCAGCTGATAGCGCCGGGTAATCGAAATTTTCTGGTCATTTTCCGTGATCCAGGTACCCATCAGCAGATTATCACCCTTGAATGTGGCAGCCAGATAATCCACCTCATGACGCCGCGCCACCATGGCACGATTCAGCTCGGTGTATTTATCCCAGCCCAACCCCAATGCCTGCGAATGCCCCCAGGCTACATCCTCCAACCAACTTACATAGACCACATTGTTGGTGTGGCCCATAATGTCGATGTGTTTATCCTCAACCTGAATATCGCGGCAAAAGGAAGGCGCCCCGAAATCCCAATCCAGTCCATTCAATTCGTCCTGACCCATGACTGGCCCTCAGCATTCATTCTATTTTTTGGATTTTTCCGCCACATTGTTACGCAAATAGACCGGCAGCACCTGTTCCGCCGTGATCAGTTCACCCGCCACCAGCGCAGTATCCGCCAATGCCAGCAAATCCAGGCTATGGGGTAACAACAACGGCTCGCAATGTTGCAATGCTCCGGTACTGAGCTCAAGTGGTTTTTGGTAAATCCAGCCACTGCCGGCTCCGGACCAGCCAGCCGCGGGTTTCACACCTGCTGCCGCCGCCACATCATCTGGCGCGCACACGCATTCACGCCCCACCAGTGTGACCTGTCCTGGCCCGCCAATTTCGTAAGACCCCCAGTACACTTCCCCCATGCGGGCATCGAACGCCGCATGAACGTGTTGGGCGCCCCATTCGCGCCCCGCACGATGGGCGAGCACTGCCAGAGAAGACACGGCCGCAACCGGCAGGTCAGCCCCGTAAGCCAATCCCTGGACAATTCCTGCTGCAATTCTCAAGCCAGTGAACGCCCCCGGCCCGCGCCCGAACGCGATCGCATCAAGTTCAGCAAGTGACAGGCCACTTTCCTGCATTAACTCCTGCACCATGGGTAACACCCGCTGCGCGTGCTGACGAGGCTGATCGATATGACGAAACAACGTATCGCCAGCGTAACTGACGGCAACAGAACAGGCTTCCGATGAGGTTTCAATGGCTAGAATTTTACGGGGCATACTGGACGGTTCTCTTTGTTCGAACAACTATTATCTCAGTTTTTTTCAGTGCTGAAAAACTCATTGGATGCCCCCTTCCGGGTTATGCCCATCCTGCTCAAAAAAGCCGCCACCTCTGCCTCGGATTCGGTCAACGGCATGGGTGGCAGCGATTGCAGGAAGCGAATACCATAGGTTTTTTTCAGAACTCTGCGATCGCCCAACATGACCAGGCCGCAATCGTCGGTTGCGCGCAACAAGCGCCCCACCCCCTGGCGCAGACGGGTCACTGCATGCGGCACCATGTAGTCTGAAAACACCGAGGACTGTTCCAGGCCGGCTTTGTATTTCCACGCCAGGCTCACCACATCATCCGGCGCGGCAAAAGGCAGTTTATCAATTGCCACACACCGTAGAGCGGCTCCCTGTACATCAATTCCTTCCCAGAAACTGCCGGTGGCCAACAAAATACTGTTGGCTTGTTGACGGAACTGCTGTAGCAGCCGGTGACGGTTGACACCCGGCTCATACACCAGGACGGTGCGGCCACTGCATTCCTGCATCAGGGGTAAAGACGCCTGCAAAGCTTGATGACTGGAAAACAGGGCCAGAATGCCCCCGTCAAGCTGCTGCGCCAAATGCAGCAGCCGGGAGGTCCACGCTTCGAAGAAGTCTTCTGCGGACGGCAATGGCAGATCCGCAGGCACCCACAGCATGGCCCGTTGTTCATAATCCATGGCGCTGTGATAACGCCGGGTTTGCAGGCCGCTGAGTTCCAGGCTTCGGGTAAAATATTCAAAGCACCCATCCACCGTTAAGGTGGCCGACAGAAAAATCCAGGCAACCGCATCTGAATTCAAGCTGGTGAACGGATTTTGCAACCGCGCAGCCACGATTTTCAGCTGCCCTTCCACCAGATCGCAATAAAGAACAGACTCATCACCCCGGGCCTGTTGCAACAGTTCTATCCACTGGGTCAACTGACGCAATTCCCGGGTCAAATCCACTGCGGAAACGTGCAAACCACTCAACTGTTCACGCAGCCTCAGCAATAATTCTTCCAGTGGTTTGAAACTTCCCGCAGCGACCGTTTTGACACCCTGGTCCAGCCCTTGTTGTTGTAACTGATGCCGAATCAACTGCCACAGTTTTTCCAGCTGTGACAGCAAGACGGGTAACGCTGGAAACAGCGCAAGATGACCATTGGTTTGCCGGCGCACAGCCTGTATCCAGCGCTGCAGCCGGTACTCTTCGATGGTTTCCGTATTGCGCCGGATCAACAGCTCGGGTAACTGGTGCGCCTCATCAACAATCACGCAATCCACCGCCGGCAGCAAGGCCCCCATGCCTTTTTCGAACAGCCGCTGGTCGCTGAGCAATAGAGTGTGATTAATCAGTAACAGATCCGCCTGCGCAGCCTGCTGCCTGGCTTTTTGAAAGTAGCAGTCTGCAAAATGGGAGCAACGGTGCCCCAGGCACTGGTCTGCCCCCAGAGTGACCACGGCGGACAGTTCACTGATCTGATCCGCCGCCAACGGCAGCGTCTGTATTTCTCCACTGCGGGTCTGGATCAGCCAGGCAGACAACTCTGCCCAGAACTGATGCACCAGGGTCTGCCCTTGCCCGGGCAACCGCCCCTCCCGTGCCAACTGGAAGCGATGGTGGCAAAAATAGTTATCACAGCCTTTCAGCACCGTTAACTGGCGCAGTTGTGGCAACACGGTGCGCAACTTTTGATATTCACCCAACCATAAGTGGTCCTGCAGGGTAAGGTTACCCACCGATAAAATCACCCTACGCCGGGACAACAGCGCCGGCAGCAGGTAGGAAAGCGTTTTACCGGTACCGGTGGAAGCTTCCAACGCCATTGAAAGCCCCTCTGCCAAGCCTTTCTCCACTTCTACCGCCAGCTGAACCTGCTCTTCCCGCACCCTGTATCCGGGCCAATCCCCGGCAAGGGGCCCCGTTGCAGACAAACATTCTTCGACACTCTGATTCAAGGCGGGCATGACAACTCGGGTATACTGGACACACGGCCACGGGTTTGGGCGCAATGTAACACATGGGGGGACCTGAATGTCAAAACCGACGAACATCACGGGCATCATTCTTGCCGGGGGCGAAGGCCGCCGCATGGGAGGCGAAGACAAGGGCTGGTTGGAGGTGGAGGGTTTACCACTGATCAAGCGTGCTATTCGGCGTCTCGAACCCCAGGTGAGCGAAATCATCATCAGCGCCAACCGCAACCTGGATGCCTACCAAACCCTGGGAAAACGATTCTTTCACGACACTACTCCCTATCTGGGGCCCCTCGGCGGCATTGCAGCCTGCCTCAGGCAGATCAATACCGAATACGCGCTGGTGGTACCCACGGATGCACCGCTGATTCCCTTGAATCTGGTGGATCTGTTAAAACAGCAAATCCCCTCCAAACTGATCCTGTGTGAGGATAATCAACGCCTGCAGCCGCTGTTTGGTCTTTATCATTATTCGCTTGCCGATTCCATTGAGCATTACCTGGCTGCAGGGGAGCGCAAGCTCACCCTCTGGTGCGAACAGCAACAACCAGCTCGTGTCACCATCGGTGACACATCAGCCTTTACCAACCTGAATACACCAGCGGATTTGAACGAATTTGAGAAAAATCTTCACACCTAAAACAAGAAAAGCCCCAAATTGGGGCTTTTCTTGTTTTACTTCACCGAATCAGAAGGTTTAGGCCTTCTTGGGGCGACCCCGTGACGCGGTTTTTTTCTTGGCCGGTGCCTTCTTTTTAGCAGCGGCTTTCTTGGCTGGCGCCTTTTTAGCTGCCTTTTTCTTGGCTGGGGCTTTTTTCTTGGCCGCTGCCTTCTTAGCGGGGGCCTTCTTCGCTGGTGCAGCGGTTTTCTTCGCTACACGCTTCTTGGCTACACGCTTTTTAGGCTTCGCAGTGGCTTTTTTAGCAATCGCCTTCTTCTTGGCAACGGCTTTTTTAGCGGCAGACTTGGCCTTGGCGACTTCTTTCTTCTCTTTTGCCTTCACTTTCTTGGCATCAGCAGAAGCACGGGCCTTTTTCCAGCGGGATTCGAAGGCATCGATCGCTTTTTTCAGATCATCTTCAGCTCGCTTGCCCAGGGATTCCGCAAACTCTTTAACAGAAGCAACCGCTTTTTGCTCGGCTTCGATTACAGAGGATTCCACCTTGGCAACCGCGTGACCCACTTTGGCGTGACGCAATGCTTCGCGCTTGGCCTTCACCTGGTCATTCGCCTTGGCAACTGCACGCTTGGCAGCATCGGCTGAGCGCTTGGCTGCTTTAGTGCCAGCTTTCTTAGCGGCGTTGGCTTTGGTTTGGGCGTCTTTCTTGGCGGCATCCGCTTTTTTAGTGGCATCTGCCAGTTCAGCTTCAACTTTCTTTAAGGCAGCTTCTGCTTTATCCAGAATTGGATGAGCGGGAGCTGCCGCTTTTTTGGGTGCTGCTTTACGTGCAGGACGTTTTTTCGCAGCGGCTTTTTTTGCTTTTGCCATGATTCTGTCTCCTCAGCTATGGCATTTTCAGGCACACACATTTATTCAGCTAGTAAATGTGCTTAAAGAAAAAGTAGCACAAAAAAAATGCATGTGATACATACACATGGCAATATTATTTAATAATTAATTTATTTCCACCGTTAAGCCCCTCTTTTTTCCAAAATTCGAACTAAAAATTCCACTTTTTTTTATTTTTTGATCCATTTTTTAAAAAAATGACGTTCGCTCCCACCCCGTAACGGACTTTCCACTGAACCAAATGCCGTGACCGCAGAAAAATAAAAAAGCGGCAACGAATCGGTTTGCCTGAACCAGAATCAGCCGTTGGCGGGTCGTCCTGTTTTAGTATTTATCGAAAAGGGATAGTCGATACACATCTGGACAAAAAAAAAGGCACCTGCCTGGGTGCCTTTTTTCTGAGTATTCGAATTTTATTGTTTCAGGGCTGCCATCACGGCTGCGGTAATATCCTCCACAGACCCAACCCCTTCCACTCGGCTATAACGTGTTTTCGCCTCACCCTTTGCCGCAATATCCTTGTAAAAGTCCACCAGCGGAGCAGTCTGCTGATGGTACACCTCAAGGCGTTTACGCACGGTTTCTTCCTGATCATCATCCCGTTGCACCAAATCTTCACCTGTTGCGTCATCTTTACCTTCCGCCTTAGGTGGATTGTAAACCACATGGTAAACACGGCCGGATCCAGGATGCACTCGGCGACCACTCAGCCGTTTTACAATTTCCTCGTCATCCACCGCAATTTCCAACACGTGGTCGATCTCCACACCCTCATTCAACATCGCCTCGGCCTGGGGAATGGTACGGGGAAAACCATCAAACAAAAAACCGTTCTTGCAATCGGCTTCCTCAATACGTTCCTTAACCAATCCAATAATAATGTCGTCTGAAACCAGTTGTCCGGCGTCCATCACTTTTTTAGCTGCCTGACCCAGCGGCGTGCCGGCCTTTACTGCGGCACGCAACATATCACCAGTGGAAATTTGAGGAATTCCGAACGTTTCTGAAATGTACTGTGCCTGAGTCCCTTTGCCGGCACCGGGAGCGCCTAAAAGAATGATACGCATTGAGTGTGACTCCATTGTAGTTTGTCAAAAAACAGATGAGGCGATCCCTAACTGGCATTATATAAAGAAACCGCCTGAAAATGTGTTCGCTGGGCCCCTGTTTCAGATCATCGTACTGCAGAATGAATCCTATGGAAGTAGGCAAATAGTCGAATAGCTGTACCGTATTATAATCATGAGCCCAACGAAATCAGGCCCCACCAGCGTAGAAAAGAATCGCCAAACATACACACGAACGGCTGGATATACAAGCCTGCTCACTTGAGGCATGTAAATTATTGATTTTTAAATCATTAGAAAGTGTTACAAAGTTGGAAGAGGTACTGCCCCGCTGAACTGTATTGGGGCAGCAACCAACTCAGGCCGCCATATTATCAGCCAAATTGTCTAATTCGGGGCACATTGCCATCACTTTTTCGAGCACGGAAAACGCATCGGCATCACTGATCAGCCCTCCGGTTTGCACCGCGTGCAGTTCAGTCTGCCCCAAATCACCGATCTTTCGCTGCGCCAATAATCGGTTGCACAGCTGAATCAGCATTACGTATTCAGCATGCTCACCCACGTATTCCGCATCGTGATGGTAATAGGCACAAGTACTCACCGCCTGCGGCAGACGCCATTTCTCCAGCAGGTACCCTCCGAGATGGTCATGGCCCAGACGAATAAACCGCTGTACGTCCCCGGTAATCACCAGATTCTGCTCAATGTCGGAGAGGGAACGCTGCGGGTAACGTTCCATTTCATGGTTCAGGAGGCGAAACTCCTGTGGAAACAGGTGGCCGGACAGAAGCACCCCAATGTTATGCAAAAGACCACACAAGTAAGCCCGCGGTGGATTCAATGTCTGCGGGCGGTTGATCTTTTTCGCCAGGCTTTGCGCCAGTACGGCGGTATAGAGGGCATGCTTCCAGAATGCGCGCATACCCAATGGCCCCTCTTGAGGTACGTTGAACGCCTTACTGGATGCAATGGCCAAGGCAATATTACTGACCAGTTCGAAGCCCAGAACCCGGGTAATGGCATCCTGTACTGAATCCAGATTGCCACGGTAACCAAAATACGGTGAACCTGCGTAGCGCATTACCTGCGCCGTCACCGATGGATCCATTTCAATGGTGGATGCCAGCTCGGCTGCTGTGGTTTGCTCACTGCTGGCCTGCTCCAGAAGCTGCATGGCCAAAACGGGAATGGAGGGCAATCGGTCAAGGTTATCCAATGCGTTGTATATCGCAATAATGGATGTCGGATCCGTCCGATTCAGAGGCTCATCCGACAGGGGTAACACCGAAGGATTGGATATGACGGCCTTGGGATAGGCCTGATACAGCCGCTGCAGATTCGCGTTGTCCATGCTGATCAAAGCACGGTGACTACCCGCCCGCATGAATACCCGCGGCTGCTCGAACAAACTGCGGTCTACAATACAGGGTAATTCATAGGGCTCTGCGATCGGGGGTTCCGCCCCGGGCTCCGAATCCAGAAACCACGCCGATACTTCCGCTTCATCCAGGTATAAAAACTCTCTTCTCAACAACCCGGATAAACGATCCAGGTCCAGAGAATGGTCCAGTGGTACCACCGCCATCAGAAACGCTTGTTTCTGTGTGCGCAAGACAATGGGGACAGCTGTCTGTTCCGGTCCGATGCCCATTTCACTGCAGAGTTTGGAAAGACTGGTTTCCATTTCGTGTGGGTGGATACTGAACGCGACATCCATGCTTCGCAGGTAACGTTCAAGAGATTGGGCCATTTCCATAAGACGCCTCTAAAACACTGACTTTCTAACTGGAAGTGTAGTCAGTGTCGGGCCCTAATACGGTTTCATTTGGCTTGAGTTCGCCACTATTAATAGGAGGTCGCGCTGCAGTTGAGACTCTTATCACAAACCGCTTTCCAGTACAGTGGCTCAAACAAAGTGATTAAGGCATCTGTGTATCGATCTCCACCGCCACTGCCTGCGGTGCGCCCTGTAATTCGACCGTAACGGGTGCGGCGGTCCAATCTCCCGGTTGGGGTATTGCGTTACCGGTGGAAGACACCCGCGCCTGCACAATTACCTGCTCAAAGCGGGACAATGTCATGGCCGGTGTCATGGCGTTTGCGTCACTGAGCTCGACGGTAACCGGCCATGAGGACACTGGTTGCCGCACCACCGCCAGCGGCATCGGCGGCCCGTTCTGCGCCTTGGCGTAAACAAATAGAACATCACTGCTGCTGAAAGTTGACCGAAGGCCCTCTGGCACAGAGACGGTCACTTGAATACTGGGCCCGGCTGGGCTGTCGCTACGGGAATCCTCCGCATTCATCTCTTTGCGGGCTACTTCGATGCTGCGTTGCAACAATTGCCGGGCTCTTGGATCGGACTGGTCGCGGGCCACATAGCTCTGCCAAACCTCAATAGCAGAGGCATAATCCCCACTCTGAAACAATGCCATTCCCATGGTCATATAAGGTTTGGGGTTATCCGGCTGGGTGCGCATTACCTGCTCCAACGTGCGTCGAATCTCCGGCGTCATGGCACCGCCGTTGGCCGCCAACGTCGCCTGGGTATACCCCATCACGTAATCCACGTTATCGGGGTCGAGGTTTAACGCCCGACTGAATGCCAGCTCGCTCTGCTGCGGCATCTGCAGTTGCAGATAACTGACCCCCAATAAATACCAGCCCTGCGCATCATCGGGTGTGGACTGCAACTGCCGTTGCAACGCACGAATGAAGTCGTCGACACCAATACCTTCCTTCTCCACAGCATCAAAATTACCCGACATCATCATGGGCATAACCCGGGCCATACGTTCCTGGGTGGTAAACCACTCGCTGATTTCCACCCGATACCCTTCAGTCCAGTAAATAAAAAATGCCAAGGCTGGCACCAGAACCAATAACGGAATGGCCAGCCATTTCCCCGAGTGGATTTTCCCGCGCTTGGATTCGCTGACACTGACATCATTGAGCAACGTCAATTCCAGTTCCTGTTTCAGCTGATCGTATTCGGATTGTACGATGCGCCCATCCACCAGATCCTGATCTAATTCCTTTAGGCGATCTTTGAACACGGCCGCATTGATCACATCACCGGACAGTTCTTGTTTTGGGCGAAACGTCAGCAAAGGCACGATGACGATGACAATACCCATTACGGCCATGGCCCCCAGGGCTACCCACATCAGGGTCATAGTAAGATTTCCTTTAATATAAATTGGATAACATTAGTGACAGACATTCCGCGTGCAGCTCAGTCTTCCAGCTTGTTGAGAAGATCTTCCACCTGCTTATGCTTATCGGCGTCCACCTTCGCCGGCTCCGCGGGTTTTGCTTTTAACTTCATAAACAGCAGAATCGCCGCCGCCAGCAGTGTCAAGGCGAAAGGCCCAAACCAAAGAAACCAGGTCGATGGTTTCAATGGTGGGCGGTAGGTAATAAAGTCACCGTAGCGTTCCACCATATAATCTGTAATTTCCGCATTACTCTTGCCTTCATTTATCAGGCGATAAGCGCGGTCTTTAATGTCTTTAGCCAGGCCGGCATTGGAATCCGCGATGTTCTGGTTCTGGCATTTCGGACATCGCAGCTCATCAATCAGCACACGAAAACGCTGTTCCTCATCGTAATCATCAAACTCATAAGCATCGATGGTGGCATAGGCCGACCAGCTGATCAGCAGCGCCAACAGTAAGCATCGTTTCATGGCCCCTTGCCTCCCATTTCCTGCCATTTCGGCCACAGTAGTTCACGCCAGTTGTCCGGTGTCACCACCCCCACATGCCGGTAGCGAATCACACCTTCAGCATCCACCAGATAGGTTTCCGGCGCCCCGTAAACGCCAAGATCCAAGCCCAGGTCACCCGCTTCGTCGTAAATACTGTACTGATATGGATTGCCGTTGTACTCCAGGTATTTCAGGGCCGCCTCACGCACATCCTTGTAATTCAAACCCACAATACGAATCCCGTTTTTGGCCAGTTCATTCAACACCGGGTGTTCCACTTTGCAGGATGGACACCAGGTGGCCCACACGTTCAACAGCAGGGGCCCCTTCACATCCTGCTCGGATAACATGCGCTGAGCGTTAGCCAATGCCGGCAGGGTAAATGCCGGTATCTTCTGGTCGATTCGAGTGGAAGGCAGCAATGAAGGATCTGAGTTCAGCGCTTTCAGAAAAAAGTATCCCAGCACCAGAAACGCCAACAACGGCAGTGAATACAAAATCAATTTGGCTTTGCTCACGCTGCATTGCCCCCTATAACACCGGAGGCCGCGCCTGTCACTTTTTGTTTTACCTTAATGCGATAACGCCGGTCACTCATGGCAACGAATCCACCCAGCGCCATAACAACACCGCCACCCCAAACCCATCTCATGAAAGGTTTAAAGTAAATTCGCACGGCCCAACTGCCGTCATCAAGCGGTTCGCCCAACGCCACATACAAATCACGGCTGAAACCGGCATCAATGGCCGCTTCCGTCATCACATCACGGCGCACATAATAGCGGCGTTTCTCCGGAGTGAGCACCGCCACATCGCTGCTCCCTTTGGTCACCGAGACGATGCCCCTGGTTGCCATATAGTTGGGGCCTTCAACCTCTTTCACACCCTCGAATATAAAATGGTAAGGGCCAATATCCACTTCATCGCCGGCCTGCATGCGCACATCGCGCTCGATATCATAGTTCGCGGTCATAGCCACACCGGTAACGGTGATGGCCAACCCGATATGGGCAATCACCATCCCCCGATAACTGAGCGACAGACGCCTGAACCCGGCGATGACCCCGGCTTTCGCCGTGCGTACCTTTTTCCACATCTCAGCCAGGGTATGCCAGACCACCCACACACACAGCAGGAGAGTCACAAACACCAACCAGTTCCAGCCCGCATCAAACAGCCACAGGCTGATAGCCGCGGCAGACACCGATACGATCAGCGCCTGCAACATGGTGGCGCGTAATAATGCAAACCGGTGGCGTTTCCAGTTCACCAGCGGGCCGATGGCGGTGAACACCATCAGCACCAGCGTCACCGGTGCAAAAGTGGTATTGAAGAAAGGTTCACCCACCGAAATTTTACCCAGCTCCAGCACGTCAAACAGAATGGGGCTTAAGGTTCCCACCAGCACCACGCCGGTGGCACAGATCAGGATAATATTGTTTACCAGCAGGAAAACCTCCCGGGAAAACAGATCATAGTTGCTTTCGCTGTTAAGCGACTGCGCGCGAATGGCAAACAACAGCAGAGAGCTGCCCACCACCAGAAGCAGAAACACCAGCACAAAAAAACCGCGGGTAGGATCGGCAGCAAACGCATGCACCGACGTCAACACACCGGAGCGCACCAGGAAGGTACCCAGCAGGCTGAGCGAAAAAGCCAGAATCGCCAGCAACACCGTCCAGGCTTTGAATACCCCCCGCTTTTCGGTGACGGCAAGGGAATGGATCAGCGCCGTACCGGCCAACCACGGCATGAACGAAGCGTTCTCGACCGGATCCCAGAACCACCAGCCACCCCAGCCCAGTTCGTAATAGGCCCACCAGCTTCCCAGCGCAATGCCCAACGTGAGAAAACACCAGGCGATCGTGGTCCACGGACGCGACCACCGGGCCCAGGCACTGTCCAACCGGCCGCCCAGCAGGCCGGCGATGGCAAAGGCAAAAGCCACCGAGAATCCCACATACCCCATATACAACATCGGCGGATGTACGATCAGCCCGGGATCCTGCAGCAATGGATTCAAATCGCCGCCGTCGGGGGGGAAATCCGGTAACAGGCGGGCAAAGGGGTTGGAGGTGAACAACAGGAAGGAAACAAAGCCGATGGAAATCAACCCCATCACCCCCAACACCCGGGAAGATACCAGGGAAGGTAAATGGTGGCTCCACAGGGCAACCGCTGCGGTCCAGCCGGACAGCACCAGAGCCCACAACAACAGTGAGCCCTCGTGACCACCCCACACCGCCGATATTTTGTAGCCGATGGGGAGCAGAGTGTTCGAGTGGTTGGCCACATAGGAAACGGTAAAGTCATTCACAACAAAACTGTAGGCCAGCAAGACGAACGCGAGCATCAGAAATGCAAACTGTCCATAGGCCGCAGGTCTGGCAACGGCCATCCAACGATCATTTCCGATGCCGGCACCCACCAGGGGAACCACTGCCTGCACCACCGCCAATACCATGGCCATCACTATGGCAAAATGCCCAATTTCCGGAATCACGTCCCAACCTCTCTCATTTGCTCTCTCAGTTGCGTTACCGCTGAAAAAACCGCCGCTTACCTTACCATAAAGGCCGTGGTGGCCCTAGCCTTGGCCTTCAACTCACCCCCCGCCCCACCATCAAAAACCTAACAGGCTTTGCATTCCCTACCCTACCCCCCTCTGCCGGGGTAATTAAGCAGGCCGAAACCACCTTGCCTGAAACACATTCCCATACAAATTAGGGGCTACAGGCGGTCGATTCTTAGCCCCAGAACCGCTAACATGTGGGCCTGACAACATAAAGTAAGTATGCGCAGGCTGTAGTCACCTCGAGACGACAATAATAATAACCCGATGCGTAAGCCTGGTAATTGGGAATGCCACCTCGAATTCAGATCAATCGGCCTGATAACTCTTTCACTAACAAGACCTTGTTTAATCATGATTCAAAAAAGCTCATACACCCTTGAAGAACTCTTGGACTGCGGCCACGGTAAAATGTTCGGCCCGGGTAACGCTCGTTTACCTTTGCCCAACATGCTGATGATGGATCGCGTGACCCACATCAGCGCAGAAGGCGGTACCCATGGTAAAGGCGAAATCATTGCCGAGTTGGACATCACTCCGGAGCTCTGGTTCTTCGCCTGCCACTTTGAAGAAGACCCGGTGATGCCCGGCTGTCTGGGACTGGACGCCATGTGGCAATTGATCGGCTTTTTCCTGGGCTGGAAAGGCAATCAGGGCCGGGGCCGAGCGCTGGGGGCCGGCGAAGTGAAGTTTTTTGGCCAGGTACTGCCCACCGCCAAAAAAGTACGCTATGAAATCCAGATGAAACGCGTAATCGAGCGTAAACTGGTAATGGGTATCGGCGATGCATCCCTGCAGGTGGATGGCCGGGAAATTTACACTGCCAAGGATCTGCGCGTAGGACTGTTTACATCAACCGACAGCTTCTGATCCCGGCACATAATAACGACAATAAACAACGCAAAACAGAAACGCGACACTGACAAAGGGTATTACCATGAAACGTGTAGTGGTTACAGGTATGGGCATTGTGTCCTGCCTCGGCAACGATAAAGATTCGGTTATATCATCCTTGCGCGAAGGCCGCTCCGGCATCCGCTTTAAAGAGGAATACAAGGAAATGGGGCTGCGCAGCAATGTAGCAGGCCAGGTGGACATTGATATATCAGAACACATTGATCGAAAACCTTTACGCTTTATGGGCGATGCTGCCGCCTACGCTTATATCTCCATGGCCCAGGCCATTGCCGATTCAGGATTGAATGACGATCAGGTATCCAATATCCGCACCGGCATCGTTGCCGGCTCCGGTGGCGGCAGCTCCAGTAATCAGGTACAGGCAGCGGATATTCTGCGTGAGAAAGGTGTAAAGCGTATTGGGCCCTACATGGTGCCGCGGGTCATGACCAGCACGGTTTCCGCCTGCCTGGCCACACCGTTCAAAATTCGCGGTGTAAACTACTCCATCACCTCAGCCTGCGCCACCAGCGCCCACTGCATTGGCCACGCCATGGAGTTGATTCAGCTTGGTAAACAGGATGTAGTATTCGCCGGCGGCGGTGAAGAGGAACACTGGGCGCTAACCATGATGTTCGATGCCATGGGTGCCCTCTCCACCAAGTTCAACGACACACCGGATAAGGCCTCTCGTGCCTTTGACGCCAGCCGGGACGGTTTTGTTATCGCCGGCGGCGGCGGCATGCTGGTACTGGAAGAATACGAACACGCGAAAGCCCGTGGTGCGAAAATCTACGCCGAACTGGTGGGTTACGGCGCCACCTCCGACGGCAGCGATATGGTGGCCCCTTCCGGTGAAGGTGCCATGCGTTGTATGCAGATGGCCATGTCCACCGTGGATACACCAGTGGATTACATCAACGCCCATGGCACCAGCACCCCAGTGGGTGATGCAGCGGAAATCGGTGCGGTACGGGAAGTGTTTGGAACGCAGATGCCGGTGGTGGGATCGACCAAATCCCTTACCGGACATTCCCTCGGTGCAGCCGGTGTGCAGGAAGCCATCTACAGCCTGCTCATGTTGGAAAACGACTTTATTGCGGAATCCATCAACATTGAGCAACTGGACGAAAAAATCGAAGGCGCCAATATCGCCCGTGAATACAAGGAAAACGCCGGACTGAAGACGGTGATGTCCAACAGTTTTGGCTTTGGCGGCACCAATGCCACACTGGTGTTTAGAAAGATGGATTGATCGCTCGGCTCGATCAGGATACAAAAAGGCAGCGTCAGCTGCCTTTTTGTTGCTTGTTCTAATTTCAATGACCGGCATAAAAAAACGCCCGCATATCTGCGGGCGTTTTTTTGCTCAAGTCTCTTCGCAGAGATTAGAACTTGTGTTCAAGACCTAACTGTAAGCGTGCGACTTCATCCGTTGAAGTGCCACTAACACCATCTTCCTTGAACTCTTCTTCCAGAGTGATGTAGTTGGCAAACAGCTTAGTCTGCTTGCTCAGCTTATGATCCACACCGATCGCGATTTGAGTGATTTCCAAAGTGTCAGTGAAGCCATCACCAGCCACTTCATAGTTTTCATCCAGCTCAGATGATCCGTACTGGAAACGCAGTTTGTTGGACTCACCCAACTTCATGCCAGCGCTCAGGATATAGCCGTCTTGTTCGTCGGCCGGATCGCCCGCGGAATCCTCAGACTCTTCTGCAGTTTGATACATTGCACCAATCTCGAAAACATCTATGTAGAAGATACCAGTCACGCGCATTACATCTTCACCATCAATACCGTCGTCCATTGCGGCAGACAGGTACAGCATGTCAGTAGAGTAAACAGCAGACAAAGAGTAGTTATCGGCCAAACCATCATCACAGTTGTTATTTGCACCGTCTGGACAAGCCTCTTCGCCAGGCTGGATTGCCACATTCAACGTAATCGCATCCGCAATGGCAGGAGACGAGTACTGAATCAAATTGGATTCACGATTCTCACCAGTCAGAACGTTTTTGAGATCGCCTGATGACATATCGTTGAACTGGTCAATTTTTCCTTGAGACTTTTTCAAAGGAGTATCAAAGTTACCCAACTGCACAGCACCCCAACCGCCTTTCAAACCAACGTAAATATCGCGCTGTTTGAATGTGCGATCAGTGCTTGCGTCCACCTCTACGGTGTCATCAGGGTTACCGTCACCATCCAGATCAACAAACACTTCACCGTCTAGAGAGATACCACGGCCATCGCTGCCATCATCGGGGAAAATCTCATATTCAGCTTTGTAGAAAGCAGACAGGTTATCGTTTATATCTTCTGAACCTTTAACGCCCAAACGGCTGGCGTTGCTATTCAATTCCCAACGATCATAATCACTTGAGCTGTCTTCGAACTCATAATCAGCCATTTCCAGTGTCAGATTCATTTTGCCGTAAACAGTCACATCCGCCATAGCCACACCAGGCATAGCGATAGCAGCACCAATAGCTAAGGGAAGCAGTTTAACTTTCATTTTTCTCTCCTAGAGGGTCCGAGGTTTTTTTCGCAATATTGTCGGCTTACGAACGCTGCGCAGTATGAATAACCTGTGTGACACTTTCGTGACAAATGCATTATCCAAAAGGACATTATCTGAATGATTTTTATACGAAGAATTCAAAGGGCAGCACAGTCGCGGGCACACGCACCCCGATCGTAAACACTCCGTATTTTTCTAATAATATCCTCGTACTGCGCACCTTCCTTAATCCAGAAAATACACGATATCTGCTAAATTGTTCATTTAGAGATGTTTCGATTATATGACAATTAAAAGAAAATCAAAGGCTCGATGCACTTTTTTTGGTCAAAAAGCGCACCATCAAAATGA